>BNJS01002746.1_pt1 | contig 97549 bp, 137 predicted proteins | sample 8540461 | NCBI WGS metagenome assembly BNJS01 (sample SAMD00202454, study PRJDB9452) | human saliva metagenome | isolation source: human saliva | place: Japan | reverse complement strand
GCACACAACATCGACCTTCTTTCATTACTTTTTATAAATCTATTTATTGAAATTTCACTTGTAATTTTCACCATGCCGTTTTACCATGCCGATTCGTAAATTTACAAATCTAATTTTAGGGTCAAAAATAAAGGTAACACTTTGAGTATCAAAGTATTACCTTGTTGCTCCCCCTACTGGACTTGAAAATCCAGTGACCCTCTGATTAACAGTCAGATGCTCTAACCAACTGAGCTAAGGAGGAATGAATTTTTATTTGGAAAACCTGATTTCTTTATCAATTTTTCCGAGTGCAAAATTACAACATTTTTGATACTGACAAATTTTTTCTGTACTTTTTTCTTATTTCTTGAAAAATATTTTTCTAACTGATTGATTTTCAATATTTATTTTTAAAAATAATTTAGGAAACAGCTCTTCAGGAGACTTTTTACTACTCAAAATCCGCAAAGTCGCGCCTAAAAATCCTGTTCCATAAGCGTAAAATTGCAAACAAACCGCCCAAACTGATAAATATCCAATCTGGCTACGTGATTGATTCGCTTACTATCAAAGAAAATTAGGATAAAATAGGCTATGTATATAAATATAAATCCCCATTCTCCTACAAATAATAAAAAGTAAAGATAGGAGAAAAGCCTATGAGGAAAAGGGTAGGAAACCAATGTACTATCTTCCTTGACTGGGGTGCCACTGATTGAGGGATGGCACGTGTCTGTCCGAATTTCTTAACTCGGTAATATTTCTCCCCAAGAAATGCGCCTTTTGTGATACACAAAGGCTTCCCTCTACAAAGGCTGTTCCAAAAACCTTTTTGCCACGCGTAGGGTAAGATCAGGGATCTTCCCTGGTGTATACGACCAAAGCCTCCTGTAGCCTGAAAGCCCTGCGAGAGAGCCCCATATTGAAGCTACGAGGCTCGAACTTACTCACAGCTCGCTTATTCCCTCGTATCCCTCCGGTGGTCAGTAGCGAAGTCATCGCATAGTTAATCGCTTTCTGGATAGGGGTAAAGTGTTCTGTCGCTGCATCGGCACCTCCCAAAACAATCACATAGTGCCTTCCCAAGAACTCATCCACCGACTCAAATAATGATCAGGCAACAGACAATCGGAATCCAATATGATAAAGTAATCACCTGTGGCTCTCTCCATGCCATAATTCCGAGAATCACCTGGTCCTGAATTTTCTTTTTCTAAATAGGTAATTGCTATCCTTGAGGTATACTCCGCCACCACTTCTCGGGAGGAAAGGGTAGAGCCATCTTCTATAACTATTGTTTCAAAATCACGTACAAATGTCTGCGTAGCTATGGTTTCCAAAAAGTTCTTTTCACCTCTTCTGGACGGTTATATACAGGTATGATAAGGGAGTATTTCAAGGACTTTTCTTTTGATAAGGTTATTTCTCAAGGACAAAGGTACTAAAAACATTTGTCTTTTATAAGGCTTTTTGAGAAATATATAAACAATTATGTATATAAAAATCACTAAATTACCAAAATCATTCTTTAAATAAATCATAATTTCCGCACCTAAGAACTATAATTGTAAATATTATTGTACATTTGCCACAAATTTGAAAAGTCTTAATGCACTGAATATGGGAACTAAAAAGCAACACCCTCCAAAGGAGCTTTTTCGAAAGATTGTTAAAATACTTTTGGGTACTATCCCTTGGGAAATAACCGCTGTGATATTTGTCTTCTTATTAGCCTCATGGGGCGCTTTTTGGAGAAATGCCTGATTTCAAGGGATTAGAAAACCCCTGAAAACAAATTTCGCTACTCGTATCTACTCTTCTGATGGTAAGATATTGGGCAAATTCTACTTCAATGACAACCGTACTGCTGTCACTTACAAGGATCTGCCCGAACACTTAGTCAATGCACTGATAGCCACTGAGGATGAGCGTTTTTGAGAATCACTCCGGTATCGATATGCGCGGTACACTACGCGCACTCGTCTTCCTCGGTAGGCGAGGAGGAGCTTCTACCATTACACAACAGCTGGCCAAGCTACTCTTCCACCGTGAGGGTTCTAAAAACGAGTGAACGCTATTTACAGAAAAATAAAAAGAATGGATTATCGCCATTCGTCTGGAAAGACAATATACTAAAAAGAAATACTTACAATGTATTTCAAACCAATATGACTTCAACAACAATGCCGATGGTATCCGCTCAGCTTCTCGTATCTATTTTTGGCAAAGAGCCCAAGGATCTCAAAAATAGAGGAAGGGCTATGCTGGTAGGTATGTTCAAGAACCTCGTCCTTATACAACCCAAGAAAAATCCGCAAGGGGTCATCAACCGTCGCAATGTGGTGCTCGCACAAATGGAAAAGAATCACTACCTCACAACCAAGGGAAAAGGATTCCTTACAGAAACTCCCCTTGCAGCTGAACTTCAATCCAGAAGGACACAATGAGGGGATCGCTACTTATTTCCGTGAACACCTACGTTCCTTCATGAAGGACTGGGTTAATAAGGAAGAAAACCTCAAGCCTGATGGGTCTAAGTATGACATCTATTCCGATGGACTCAGATATATACCACTATAGATTCTCGTATGCAAGCCATAGCCGAGGAAGCGGTAAAAATCACATGAAAAAAACCTACAAAAGGCTTTCTTCAAGGAGAATAACATAAAGAATAACAAGACTTTCCCCTTTGTAAAAACTTTCCAAAGAGGAGATCGATAAGCTCATGGAACGTGCCATGAAGAACTCCGAGCGCTGGGCTCAGATGAAGTACTTAGGCCATTCTGAAAAGGAAATCCGTGATTCCTTCTATAAGAAAAACACCTATGCAGGTATTTTTCTTGGCATGGTACTATTGATACAATCATGACTCCTTATGACTCTATCCGTTACTATAAGGCTTTTCTTGCGTACAGCTATCATGTCCATGGAACCACAAACGGGACATATCAAGGGCTTGGGTAGGAGGAATTGATTATAACAATTTCAAATACGACCAAGTATACCAAGGGGCTCGTCAGGTAGGGTCTGCCTTCAAACCTTTTGTATATGCAGCAGCTATTGACCAACTCAGGGTACACCCTTGTACCCAGATTCTGATGTAAAACCTGTATAGAAGCGGGCAAATTTGGCAATGGAAAAGAGTGGATGTCCTCACAATACTAATGGTAGCTATAGTGGAAAAATGATGACCCTAAAAGCGGCACTGGCCAACTCGATCAACTCAATCACAGCCAAGCTCATGGACGATGTAGGGTCCTGTACCTGTATAAAACTCATCAAGGACTTGGGGATCACTTCCAATATCCCTGAACTACCTTCTATCGCTTTAGGTTCTGCTGATATTACCCTATTCGAAATGGTAGGTGCTTATGGGGCTTTTGCCAACCAAGGGAACTACAGAAAACCGGTATTTATCACTCGTATAGAGGATAAGGACGGACGTATATTATATGAATATACTCCAGAGGTAAGAAATGCTATCAACCCTGTAAAAGCCTATACCGTAGTAAAGCTAATGGAAGGAGTTACTCAGTCTGGTTCTGGGGCTCGATTGCGCACCAAAGGAGCTGATGGGTATAACAATATTTATAAGAATGTTATCACTGGCTATCCTTATGCCTTTAAGAACCCTATCGCAGGAAAGACGGGAACTACACAGAACCAATCCGATGGATGGTTCTTGGGAATGGTGCCTAACTTAGTAACTGGTGTATGGGTAGGTGGTGAAGATAGGTCTGTCCACTTCAAGGGAATACAACTGGGACAAGGAGCTACTATGGCACTGCCTATATGGGGCTACTACATGAAGAAAATCTATGAAAACAAAGACTTAGAGGTATCCACTGCCCCCTTCCTATTCCTAAGGACAAAGACGGTGCAAGCATGATTAGCAGTTCAGACCTTGACTGTAAGGGCAATGACCCTGTAGAGACTATAGGTGATGACTCTGAAATAAACTTCTAAGAAATACTTATATTTCAAGATATGAGGAGATAAGCTCAAGAGCTTATCTCCTCTTTCTATAGTATATTTATTTTAGAAATATCCTTCTATAACTGTCCACTATCTATCCATAGAAGAAGAGTAAGGACAACGGCATAAATAACCATCAAAGGCCAAGCAAATCGAAGCCATTGGTTATAATTGACATTGACCATAGTCAGCGAAGGAAGTGTCATCCCTGTAGGTGTGATCAGCGCCATCATTCCCATACCGAAGAGGTAAGCGGTCACCACATTGTCCCCCTCTACCCTACAACTGTTGCCAAAGCCCCATAATAGGCATAGTGAGCACAGCCATTCCGGAACTGGAAGCGATGAATAAACTCAATACCCCAAAAATAAGCATCAGTATAGGTAAGAAAAGCATAGGAGACATCCCCTGTACCAGCTCTGTCGCATAGTAGAGTATAGTACCTGATATCTGTCCTTCGTTCAGGATAAAAGAAACCCCTCTGGCTATACCTATGATAAAGGCTACTCCCTAAAAGATCTCTAGCCCCTATGAGGAAATGCTCTATGAACTTCCTCCTCGCCTGTACGCTGAAGAATTGCTATCACGATAGCTGCTACCAAGAATAGTTTCCGTCATCTCCTGAAACCACCACCCCCACTGGGAAACTCCTACAATCATTACTACAAAGGTAAGTGCAAGATAAATAACTGTATCTTGGTAGAAAAATTTCAAACTATGGGTTGTTTCTGGAGTATTGAGGCATATATTTCAGGTACAGTAGTTCCATATACCAAGGATTTTTCAGGATTCTTCTTTACTTTTTCTGCATAGCGAATGATGTAAACAATACTAATGACCAAACAAAGTACCAAAGCCACAGCACGTATGGTAAGTCCAGAAGTCCAATCGACTCCGCAGCATCCGAAGCGATAATCACCGCAAAAGGATTGGCTGTAGATGCCAAAGCCCCCACATTGGCACTTACAAAATTACCGCCAAAGGCACCAACAGATCATAGCCAGCTGCTAAGAATATAAGGCACTAACATAGGGTAGAAGGCCAGTGTTTCTTCTGCCAACCCAAAGGTAGTCCCCCAGCGCCATCAGGGTAGAGAGCACGATAATGAGAATTCCTCCTTCCCTCTAAAGCGATGTGCCAGATAGCCCACCCCTCATTGAGCGCCCCTGAGCTATTGAATACTCCTATAAAGCCCCTATAAAGAGAACAAAGAGAATCAAGCTCACCGCTTCATATATTCCCTTGATAGGTGCAAAAAGTACCTCTGTGATCCCTTGTGGAGTTGCTTTGCGCTCTTGGTAGGTATTAGGAATAGAGATTGGGTTCTTTATCTTCTGCTCTTTGAACTTGTCAAGAGTAATAGAGATATTGCGGCTGGTAAGCGCCTCTTGAGTAGCGGGTACTTCCTGAGTCTTATCTACACTTTGAATCACAAAAACATCTTTACCCTTATCATACCAAAGTGTATCTTAGCCACTCTGAGGGTAAGAGCCAAGTGAGGGTGTAGCAAAAATCATAACTATCACAAGGACAGTGTAGGGTGTCGGAAATTTTATCATCTTTTATAATAATTTTTTTCTTGCAAGAACTCGTTTAGAGCAACCTATATAGCCCATTACAATCATGTACAAAGATAGTAAAAATAGATATAACTCAACAAAAACAGATTATCTTTGAAACTGTTTTAAATAGAGAATTAAAAGTTCCTATAAATTAACATGAGCCTCAAGCGTAAAGTAAAATTATATTTTTCTCCCACTAGATTCCACGTATTTTCACGGATAAATAAGGCCTTCTTCCTTATAATAATCCGTGAAAATCGCAACAGCATCAATTACAAACATAGAAAATCTGCAAAATCTATGAAAATCCACGAGGAACTTTCGTTATATCAAACTCGCTAAATTAGTAATTTTGAGTACAGAATAGTAAAAATGCAAAGATACAATAAATAAGTGGATTATTCTCTTTTTAAAGTGTAGGAAAAATAGGTTTTAAAAAGTGATTTTAGATTTAAATTTATCATTTTTATTGATTATCAATAGATTAAAAATTATACAAAAGAGAAAAACTTTTCTATTGAGAGACTATTTTGAAAAGGAGAAATCACTATTACTACTTCAACGAATGGAGTAAAGACAGTAGCTTTCAAACGAAGATAGTTGAATCTATTATCAAGCAATAAAAACGTAACTACAAATAGCATTTTTTTATATGATTATATTTTAAGGTAAATAATAGCATAGGAAGCCCTAAGACTGAGAATCCACACACCTTATATGAAATAGAGGAAGTACTAAAAGAAATCTCAGCTTTATTAGAAGAAACCAGAATAGAACACACAGTCTGTTTCCATTGTTTATGTGGGATTTGATAGCAGCAGAAATTATAGCAAACATGGATCCTGATCCTCCGAGAATGAGAGCAATCAGATGTTTGTCTTGATGAGAAATCATCTAGGAATAGGTCTCAAAATTGCTACAAGCAAATAGGTTGGCCTGATGAATATTAGGTTTGATAATGAGATACAATCATCTTGATATAACTTGAATTGAAAAATACCCTTGTCAGGTTTTATCCTCAAGTTCCTCAAAAGGTTTAAGCACATTTTAGAAAAATATTTTACATCAACTTCATCCGATTCATACATTTTTACGTATATCTTCTATACATAAATAGACTAGAAAAACACTCTTTTTTCTTATCAAGGAAATGTGAAGAGCCACCCTATAATTTACCGTTTTTTATATTGTAGTCAGATATAATGCTTATTTTTGCCACGCTAAATTAGCACCCTTAGATAAGATGAAAAAGATATTTCTCCCATTTTGTTATTTGTGTGGGAACCCTTTCTATATTAGCCCGACTTTTTATTTGCAAGTACTTGAAAAAGAATCTCGTAAGGATAGTATAGCCAGTGATGTAGCCATCGAAGTGTCCTATGACTATCCCGAGCGTGGTTACATATACGATCGCAATGGCAAGCTACTGGTGACCAACCAATCTGCCTATGATATCATGGTCATTCCCAGAGAAGTAAAACCCTTAGACACCTTGGAGTTCTGTAACCTTGTAGGTATTGATATTGTACGCTTTAGGGAAGAGCTTGACAAAGCAAAAGAAATATTCCTACCGCAAGCCTTCGGTTTTGTCAGCCAACTCTCAAGGAAGAATATGCTCCCCTACAAGAGAAACTGAGAAAGTTCAGTGGTTTTTTTGTACAAAAACGCTTGCTCAGGCACTATGAGACCTATAGTGGAGCCAACGTATTGGGGTATATCAGTGAGGTCAATGATTGGGAGCTCAAGAATAACCCCTATTACTTAGCTGAGAGATCATTGGCTGGCAAGAGTAGAAAAACAATATGAGGATTTCCTAAGAGGAAAAAGGGGTTCGCTACCTACAGAAAGACAAGTTCAACCGTGTGATAGGCTCCTATAGAACAGGGGCTTATGACACCTTTCCTGTAGCGGGAAAAATCCTTAGAACTGACCATAGATGACGATCTACAAAGCTATGGAGAGATCCTCATGCAGTGCAAGCGAGGGAGTATTGTCGCTATAGAGCCCAAGAGTGGGGAGATCTTAGCCCTTGTCTCCGCTCCTTCGTATGATCCCAACCTACTGGTAGGGCGCAAGCGTTCACAGAACTACACCCTACTATACAATGACTCCATAGCCAAGCCTCTTTTTGACAGAGCCCTTTTGGCGGAATATCCACCGGGGTCAACCTTCAAGCCCTTCACTGCCCTTTTAGGCTTACAAGAAGGGGTGATGACCCCTCAATCAGTAGTCTCTTGTAATGGTGGTTATCACTACGGAAAACCGAGTAATGAAGTGCCACGCTCATGCCTCGCCACTGGATATGCTACATGCTATTGCCACCTCTTGCAACGCCTATTTTGCACACGAATATCGCAAAATCATAGAGAAATACCCCACCCCGGCACAAGGGATTACCGCATGGGGGAATGACCTAAGGAGTTTCGGTTTTGGGGAATATTTAGGCAGTGACTTCCCTATAGGGGCGTGAGGATATATCCCAGATGCCGCCTTCTACAATCGTCACTATGGAGAGAACGGATGGCGCGCCACCACCAATATCTCCAACGGGATAGGACAAGGAGAGTCTTAGTCACTCCACTACAGCTGGCCAATGCCTTATCGGCTGTGCCAACAAGGGGACTACTACACCTCACATTGTCCGAAAGATAGATGGGAAAACCACCCCCTTCACCCAATATACAGAAGTGAAGCATACCCGTGTGGCTCCCCAATACTTCGACCCTATCATCAAGGGGATGAATCTTTCCTACACAGGAGGTACCTCCCGAGGCACTCAGATAGATAGTGTGAATGTGGCTGCCAAGACAGGAACAGCAGAGAACTACATCCGTGTCAATGGCAGCGTATGCAGCTTACAGACCACTCTATATTTATGGCTATGGCACCTATAGAAGATCCTAAAATAGCTATCGTCGTAGTGGTAGAAAACGGATACTTCGGCGCCCGTATTGCCGGACCTATAGCCTCACTTATGATAGAAAATACCTCACTAAGAATGTGAAAAGAAAAGACCTCGAGAAACGAATGATTGAGAAGAGCTTAGAAGAGGAATATGCTAAGCCCTACTCAGGACGACCTTTTTCTATTAACCAATAAACAATATTATGCTCAAACATCTTGACTGGATCAGTGTCTTACTATACTTTGCTTTGGTGACCATCGGATGGGTCTGTATCTATGCCACAGGCTATAATGAACATACGACCAACCTGATGGATTTTCAGCAACATGCGAGCAAGCAGCTATTTTTTGTTTGTACCAGTGTGTTACTTATCCTCTTCATTTTGGCTATAGAAGCCCAATTCTATGAGAACTCGGCAGAGATTTTTTATATTTTTGCTATACTGCTCTTGATAGGAGTACTCATCTTTGGGAAGACGATCAATGGAGCCAAGGCGTGGTATGCTTTTGGGGCCAGTGACGATCCAGCCGGCAGAGTTTGCCAAGACAGCCACAGCACTGCTCTTTGCCAAACAGCTAAGCCATATCCAGACGGATATTCGTCGTTTTAAGGATTTGCTTAACGTGTTAGTAATCATTGTAGTTCCTTGTTTTTGATCATTTTACAACCAGACCCTAGGAGTACCTTGGTCTATGGGCTTTTATCTTTGCCCTGAACCGCGAGGGAATGAGTTCGTCCTTTGTCTTTCTGATGTTGTTGTTTCTGAGTGTTTTTCTATCCACTCTCAAGTTTGGCATGGGCAATACAATTACCTTTTTCTCGCTACTTACCTGTATATATGGATATTGGGTCAAGAAACAAAAGGGCATATTCCTATAAGAATGTGCTTATTGGTCTTGCTATGTGTGCTGACTTCCTTTTTCAGCCAATTTTATCTTCTACAATGTCTTCAAACAACTACCACCGAGATCGCTTTTAGCTTATGGTTGCGCTTGGAGAATGAGATTACTGACAGCCAGACCCTACGCCAGACTGTGGCCTACAACACCCTACAAGCCGAATCAGCTATCTCCTCCAGTGGACTGTCAGGAAAAAGGCTTCTTGGAGGTACCCTCACCAAAGGGACTTTGTTCCCAGAACAGCATACCGACTATATCTTCACCACCTTGGGTGAGGAATGGGGCTTCTATGGTACCACAACTGTGACCCTACTCTTTGCTATACTCTGCCTAAGAATATGGTATCTGGCTGAAAAACCAGAGAAGCAAATTTTACCGTATCTACGGATATTGTAGCAGCTATCTTTTTCATTCACTTCTTTATCAATATCAGTATGGTCATTGGAATCATGCCTACCATAGGAATTCCCCTACCCTTTTTCAGCTATGGAGGTTCTGGACTGTGAGGGATTTACCATGCTGCTATTTATCTTCCTAGGCTAAATATGAATAAGGAAAAACACTAAGCAATGATTAATGTTCAATGATCAATGATCAATGATTAATAATATGTCAGAGCACTGTTCTCTGATCACTGACCTCGTTCACTGATCACTGACCTCTGTTCACTGATCACTGACCTCTGTTCACTGATCACTGTTCTAAAAAATTTCTTTTCTCTCATACATATAGGAAAAACGTATATTTGTTGTGTTTTTAAGACCTTTCTTCTTTGCTTGAACACAGAGAGAAAGGTGAAGGAATTTTATTCCTTTAAAAAAGAATAATATTAATTTACTATACATATGAGACAATTCTTTTATTCCCCTAAGTTGTGTATTAGTGCTTTTCGGCTTGTCACGACAAGGTTCAAAAAGAGGAGAACACTCAAGAGGCATGGGAGCAGATAACCTATCCTGAAACCAAAAGGAAAAATGTGGAAGACACTTATTTTTGGAGAAAAGGTTATAGACCCCTATCGCTGGCTTTGAGGACGACCAAAGTGCTGAGACCGAGGCATGGGTAAAAGCCCAGAATGCGGTAACCTTCGGGTATCTACATTCTATTCCCTTCCGTGACAAAATCAAAGCACAGGCCGAAAAGCTATGGAATCATGAACAGCTCACTGCCCCTTTCGTGTAGGTGAGTATACTTATTATTATAAGAATAATGGACTACAGAACCAAAATGTCCTCTACCGCAAAGGCAAAGATGGCAAAGAAGAACTCTTCCTTGACCCCAATGGCTTTGCTGCTGATGAGTACTACTTCGCTCGCAGAGGTGAATTTTTCCAAAGATGGTTCCCTTGTATGCTACCTTATCTCGGAAGGAGGAAGGACTGGCGCAAGGCTATTGTCATGAATACCCAAAACCCGTGAACAAGTAGGCGATACCATTGTAAATATCAAATACTCAGGAGGCTATTGGTACAAAAACGAAGGCTTTTACTATTGTAGTTATGACAAGCCAAAAGAAGTGAGCTTTCCGAAAAACCGACCAAAAATAAGCTCTATTACCACAAGCTCGGCACTCCACAATCTTCAGATGCCCTCATCTTTGGAGGCAAAACCAGAGAAAAAAACTGCTTCGTAGGAGGCTATGTATCCAATGATGAAAAACTACCTTATCATCCGTGGAGAAGAAACTACCTCTGGAGGTAAGCTTTGGATCAAAGATCTTAGAAAACCTAATAGTCCCTTAGTAAATATCCTAAATGACTATTCTTCTGATACCTTTGTTCTTGCCATCAAGGGTGACAAAATCTACTTCAGACCAACCTAAATGCTCCTAATGGAAAAATCGTGGTGGCAGATCTGAAAGACCCTACTCCCGCACACTGGAAAGACCTTATCGCTGAAACAGAAAATGTCATCACCCCTATAGTAGCAGGAAAATATATCTTGGCTCACTATAGAAGGATGCCATTTCTGAGGTAAAACAATACGACTTCGAAGGAAGTTCATCCGTGAGATAAAACTTCCTGCTCTGGGTACTGTAACCTTGGAAAGTGCTAAGGAAGAAAAATGAAAGCTACTTCTCTTTTGAAAACTTCTATACTCCTTCCAGTATCTACAAACTACACTTGGAAAAAGGAGACACCGAGCTCTATTGGGCTCCCAAATGGACTTCAACCCTAATGATTTTGAATCCAAACAAGTATTCTACACCTCCAAGGATGGAACCAAAGTACCTATGATCATCTCCTATAAAAAGGTACCCCTGGATGGTACTGCCCTGCAACCCTCTATGGCTATGGAGGATTCAATATCAGCTACACCCCATGGTTTGCCGTTACCTATGCTATATGGATGAACAATGGTGGCGTATTCGCAGTAGCCAACATCCGTGGTGGTGGCAAATATGGTAAGAAATGGCATGATGCGGGCACCAAGTTCCAAAAACAAAATGTATTTGACGACTTCATTGGCGCTTGTGAGTACTTGATAGATAACAAATATACTTCCAAGGAAAAACTCGCCATCAAAGGAGGTTCCAATGGAGGTCTGCTTATAGGCGCCGTAATGACCCAACGACCAGACCTGATACGAGTAGCCCTTCCCTATGTAGGGAGTGATGGACATGCTCTCGCTACCACAAGTTCACCTCAGGTGCTGGGTTGGGCTTATGACTATGGTACTTCCGACGATAGTAAAGAGATGTCTCGAGTACCCCAGAGGCTACTCCCTGTACACAATGTAAAAGAAGGTACTTGCTATCCTGCTACCCTTTATCTTCACTGGAGACCATGATGACCGTGTGGTACCTGCCCACAGCTTCAAGTTTGCCGCACAATTGCAGAAGCAAACAGTCCTGCAAGAACCCCGTATTTATACGAATAGAAACCAATGCAGGTCATGGGGCTGGTACTCCGTAAGCAAGATCATAGACCAAACTGCCGACTGGCAAGCCTTGCCCTTTGGAATATGGGATACAAAAACTGCCTAACGAGAAATAACTCTCCTCTTAGCAGGCATATGCGTTGATTTTAGGAATACTTCCTTTTTGCTATCTCCTTTTCTATAAAGGATTGTAGGGAAGAAGGAAGTATCTTTTTAAAAACCGCCCTCCACTATCAAGCAACCTATCACGAGAGGGATAGTATATCTTCTTCTATAGCAACTTAGCTAAGTATCGGCACTATCTTAGGCTTAGGACTTTCCTTCATTTCAGTCGCTTGTTTTTCCTCTGCAATAGGTGCTTGTTTTTGCACTACTGGTTTCCTCTTTTCTTGAAACCTTTGAGGTAGTAGTTACTTCTTAGAAGCAGAAGAAATCACCTCTTTCTCTGCAGGAGAGTACCGATCTTTTGTTGAGATTTTTCGACTGTTTTTCTTCTGAGGTCTGTTCCAACCTCCATAGTAGCCAAGAGCTTGATAGCGCGCCAATCTCTCTCGTATGGTAGGATAAACAGTTTTTCTCCTTGCTTTTTGAGCAGCTCCTCGGGCTATCTCCAAGAGTATTTGTATGGCTTGCCTCTCATGATGGTGTATAAATTAGATTTCTGGGGCAAAAGGTACTAATCCTCAAGGGGCAAAGTCAAGAAGACACCCCATGAGAAGTGAGAAGAAAAACGAGAATAATGATCAACGATCAATGATCAATGATGAATGAATGCTACAACCCAACAACTAAAAATCTAAAAACCTTTTTTTGTTTTTCAGTCGTATATTTGTAGCGGTTTTAACAGAAACATTAAAAGCTGTTAATTTAATTATTACATCTATGAGACATATTCCCATGGGTTGCTTGCTTGCTCTTTCAGCTTGTAAGAACAACACACAACCTGCCCAAACAGAAGAGATGAAAGACTTTGCCTACCCTCAGACCAAAGAACAAGTCGTAGAAGATGACTACTTTGGTGAAAAAAAGTAGCTGATCCCTATCGCTGGCTTGAAGACGACAGAAGCGCCGAGACAGAAGCATGGGTGAAAGCACAAAGCCAATTCACTGCTGATTATCTCAATGCTATTCCTTATCGCAAGACGATCAAGGAACAATTGGAGAAAACTCTGGAACTATGAAAAATCCGGAGCACCCTTCGTAGAAGGAGACTATACCTACTACTACCGTAACAATGGTTCTGCAGATCAGAGCGTCCTCTCACCGTAAGGACAAGGAGGTAAGGAAGAAGTTTTCTTGACCCCTAACAAGTTTTGCAGCTGATGGAACTACTTCCTTGGCTGGAATCAACTTTTTCAAAAGATGGTTCTCTGGTATGCTACCTAATCTCCGAGGCTGGTAGCGACTGGAAAAAGGCGATTGTACTCAATGCTAAGACCAAAAGAACAAATAGGCGATCCCTATTGTCGATGTCAAATTTGGAGGTGGTAATTGGCGTGGCAACGAAGGTTTTACTACTCTTCTTATGACAAACCAAAAGGTAGTGAACTTTCTGAAAAACAGACCAAAAACAAGAGTATACTACCATAAGTTAGGTACATCCCAAAAGAAGATGTGCTTATTTTTCGGAGGAACTCCTGAGGATCGCTATACCGATGCTTTTTGTAACCGATGACCAAAAGATATCTTGTGATCTTTCGGTGCAGATGCTACCTCTGGCAACAAGCTCTTTATCAAAGACCCTGAAAGATCCTAAAGCACCTTTTGGTAACTATCCTCAACGACTATTCTTCCGACACTTCTGTGATTGATGTAAAAGGAGACAAGCTCTACCTCTTCACCAACCTGAATGCGCCTAACGGAAAAGTGGTAGTCACCGATATCAAAACTCCTACTCCTGATCACTGGAAAGACCTTATTCCTGAAACAGAAAACGTATTGGATGTGATCACTGCTGGGGGCTATATCTCTGCCAAATATACCGTAGCTGCCCTTACTGAAGTGAAACAATATGACTTCACAGGTAAGTTCATCCGCGATATCAAGCTCCTTCTATAGGAGTAGCAGGAGGGTTCTCTGCCAAAGAAAACCAAAAAGATACTTATTTCTGGTTTACCAACACTTGTACCCTACAAGTATATACAAGCTCAACTTAGAAAGCGGAGAAACGACCCTAATACTGGAAACCTAGTATCGCTTTTCAACTCCGATGAATACGAATCCAAACAAGTATTCTATACTTCCAAAGATGGTACTAAAGTACCTATGACTATCACCTATGCAAGAAAACAACCAAAGCTCGATGGTACAGCCCCTCACCCTACTCTATGGATATGGCGGATTCAACTCCCATCACCCTACCCTTACTTTGGAGTGAGTATGGCTATATGGATGAACAACGGAGGAGCATACGCTACTGCTAACATCCGTGGAGGTGGTGAATATGGTAAAAAATGGCACGATGCAGGTACCAAATTCCAAAAACAAAACGTATTTGACGACTTTATCGCAGCTGCAGAATACCTTATCAAAGAAAAATATACTCTTCTGAAAGAAAATAGCTATCAAAGGAGCTTCCCAACGGAGGTCTCTTGGTAGGAGCGGTGATGACCCAGCGTCCTGACCTTATGCGTGTAGCCTTGCCTCGATGTAGGAGTGATGGATATGCTTCGCTACCACAAGTTCACCGCAGGGGCAGGTTGGGCTTATGACTATGGTACTCGATGATAGTAAGGAGATGTTCCAATACCCAAAAAGGCTATTCTCCCATACACAATGTAAAAAGACGGAGTATGCTATCCTGCTACTATGGTATCTACAGCTGACCATGATGACCGTGTAGTACCTGCTCACAGCTTCAAGTTTGCCGCTCAATTACAGAAGAAACAAGCTTTGCAAGAATGTACCTATCATCATTCGTATAGAAAACCAATGCAGGACACGGAGCTGGTACTCCAGTAAGCAAGATGATCGAAGGATATGCTGACGAATAGCCTTCTCCTCTGGAATATGGGATACAAGGAACTACCTATAAGTAATCGGTGAATAGTGATCCGTAATCAGTGATCTGTTTATGACAAATGACGAATCTCTTCTAAAGTTTAGGAGGATTCGTCATTAGTCATTAATCATTAATCATTAACAATTGATAATTTAAAAAGATGTTAGATAAAGCCCTTACTGCTGTAAGCGAAGTAGAAAAACACTTACCACACTTGGAAAACACGCCCTTTAGCTTCACGTAAAGAAAGTATTGTTCGTATCAAGGAAAAGCTCCTTGCTCATAGTGAAAAATACGCCAAAGCTATCACTACTGATATGAATAAGCCTTTGGCACAATCTCTCGCTGAAGTCAAGAAGTGTGCTACGCTATGGATTATTACCCTAACCCACATAGACGACTTTCTCCGCCCTCAACCCCTGCAAAGCAGCTGGACAGAGAGTTATGTACGCTTAGATCCCTTTAGGGGTACTCTTGGCGGTCATGCCGTGGAATTTCCTTTTGGCAAGTATTCCGTAGCTATTCCCAACCTGCTATTAGGAAATGTATTAGTGGTAAACACGCCTCCAATGTCCCTACCGCCGCAGCACTGTTGGAAGAAATCTTCCTTGATGAATCCTTAGGTTTTCCTATCTATAAAAACCTATCTTTTGCCAAGCCAATATGTAGAGGAAATCATCGCTCACCCTGCTATCAAGGGCGTTACTCTTACAGGAAGTGAGCCTGCAGGTAGGTCAGTGCTCAGTGTGCTGGAAAGCACCTGAAGAAATCTGTTTTTGAACTCGGAGGCAGTGTGCCTTTATCGTTTGTGAAGATGCAGATCTCACAAAAGCTGTCACCACAGCCGTCAATGCCCGTATGCAGAATGCTGGACAGAGTTGTATTGCAGGCAAGCGTATCTTAGTGCAAGAATCCATAGCTCAATCCTTTATAGAAGCCTTTTACCGAAAAAGTAAAAAGGCTCAAACAAGGAGACAAATACGATCTTAATACCGAAATAGGTGCTATGGCAAGGGAAGACTTGGCAATAGAAATAGAAGAAATGGTCAATCAGAGCCTTGCTGAGGGGAGCTACGCTACGCTGTGGAGGCAAACGTACTGGTGCTTTCTACACTCCTACCGTGCTTACAGATGTCACTCCTACCATGCGGGTATTCAGGAAGAGACCTTTGGGCCCAGTAGCGGTTATCTCTACCTTCCGAGATTTTGAAGAGGCCATTGCCCTGAGCAAATCAATCTGATTTTTGGCTTAGGAGTAGCCATTTTCTCCCAGAATGTAGATTTTGAAAATCACAAGCCCTCGCTTTGACGAAGGTGCGGTATATATCAACGAAATGCTCATCAGTGATCCACATTTGCCCTTTTATGGCGTATCAAGAACTCAGGCTATGGCCGTGAGCCTCCTACTTTGGTGTATGGGAGTTTGCCAATATCAAAACTGTAGTGGTGAAAGTAATAGACTCTAAATTCTATAATGAACAATTCTTGCCTATAGACAAAGACTTAGCCCACCCTTGTTCCAAACATTAACTTCATGAAGCGATTTTTTTACATTTCTAAATATCTTAGAGCTACTATCACTCAGTCTTTTCTTGCTCTTTTCTATATTATACCTTTTTGATTTGGGAAGAACAACTATAGGAAAGATACTTTCTGACTACTTAGGGATACTATTTTGTGGTTGAACTTTATGTATGGAGGGGCTCTGGAGCTACTGACAATCCCTATAGCACTTGTGATGTGCTTTTACCAATAAAGCACCCTTTACTTATGCTTTATTATATCTCAGTATTTTCATTATCAAAAATCGCGCCTTTGGGTATATATAATGACTCGTGGGGTTATAGGATAGTAATAAAATCCCTTGTAAGTATATCCTTCATACCTACAAGGGGAAATATAATCTATAAAACGGGAAACTTACCTATTGGTTATCAAACAACCACTGGAGTATATCTTGTTCCTTCTGGTCAAAAAGCAATCCCCTACGAGCCATCACACGCTCGGCTACGGCAAAAGCTCTCGTCCAAACGATATTTATCAGCAGAAGCTCCCTCAAGCGAAGTTGAGGGATATATTTGCTTGGAAATCCAGCAGAAAAAGAGATTAGCAAAAACCCTACAGTAGTACCACTATTAAGTTGAGTGTTGATAGCTGTTTTTGAATGGTCTCCCATCAGCACCCCACAGAATTGTAATCCTGAAGAAGAGTATCCCCTTTTGGTAGTCCCATAGCTGTATGGTATTATAAGTGTTTTTCAGGTTGGAGACATTGGTATCCGCCCCCAAGTTACACCACTGCCCTAATACAGAATTTCCTAAGAAAGCCATCGTGCCCTTGTTAGAATACCCCCAAATAACGGAGTTAGAAACTCTCCTCCCACTTTGCTATAAGGACCTATAGTGGTAGCCCCACAGAGCTTAGCACCCATATTCACAGTAGCGTGCTCACAAAGGGCGATAGGCCCACGTAGGTGACTCCCTCCATCACTTCAGCGTCCTTACCTATGTAGATTTTCCTTTTTGACAATTGAGGGTAGCAAACTCAACCTTAGCCCTTCTTCTATGAAGAGGTCTGCCTTATCACCTAAAAACCATTGGTTGGCGAAAGTGGTGCTGAGGTACGCCCTTGGGTAAGTAGCTTAAAATCGAAATCTATCGCCTTATCGTTATAGGTAAAAAGGTCAGTAGGTTTTTCAAAAAGCACTAATGGCTCTTCCCACTCTATAGGAGGTATAGATGAAAGTGTAATACTTTTTCCGACAAAGCCAACATCCTCCTTGATACGTAATAGATTCCCCTACCTCAAGAGAGTGCAATTGTTCTAAAAAGTCGAGGGTAGGCAAGAAATTTGCATAACAGAGAGAGTCACCTCTTCCGATACCCCTGTATAAGGGTACTTCCTCGCAGGTAATCTGCTGTGAGGTAAGACACCTGTAAGTTATCCCCAAGAGCTGTTGCCAGCGTTCGGCAAAAGTTAAAAATACCTGCACGCAGCTCAGCCGAAGGACGGTAAAAAGTCAAAGGGAAGAAATCCTTTTATAATGTTTTTTTATCCTCAAAGAGAAGTCGTTCTATTTTCATCTTAGTAGTTTACATAATCGGTAATTTCAAACCCATAGCCAGACATCCCTATATAGCGAGAGGGTTCTGAATTGGTAAGGAGTTTCATGTAGAGATACCAAGATCTATGAGAATCTGAGCGCCTATCCCTATATCCTTCACCTGAGAAGAAGGCACTTGCGAAGGAGCTTGTTTGCCTTCCTGAGCTGCCTTGATGGCTTTGGATGCGATGAAGAAGATTTTGAGAATAGGCTCCTTGGTTGATGACAATGAAAGCTCCCTTTACCAGCTGCATCTATTTGTTGGAAGATACGATTGAGCTCGTTGTCTTTTTTACGCAAAAGCTCTAAAATATCATTGCTGATAAAGTTGGCATGAATACGGGTAAGTACGGGTTCGTCCTTAGCCCAAGTCCCTTTGGTAAAAAGCCAAGTGAATCTGTCCGTTGGTCGTTTGTTCGTAAGCACGCAAGCGAAATTGTCCAAAGTCAGTATCTATAGAAAAAGTCTTCTTTTTGACAATAAGACTATCATGACGGCATACGATAGGCTACCAAGTCCTCTATGGAGATAATCTTAAGATTGTGTTTTTCAGCCACTTTCACTAGTTGTGGCAAGCGTGCCATGGAACCATCCTCGTTGAGAATCTCAATAAGAATCCCTGCAGGTTCGAGTCCCGCCAAGCGAGCTAAGTCCACCGCTGCTTCAGTATGTCCTGTACGACGAAGTACTCCACCTTCTTTTAGCTCTGAGGGGAATATATGACCAGGGCGACCAAAAGTCCTCTGGCTTGGTTTCTGAGCTTTTACCAGAGCCTTAATTGTCTTAGCACGGTCAAATACAGAAATTCCTGTAGTACAGCCCTCTCCCTTGAGGTCTATAGAAACCGTAAATTGGGTATGGTGTAGTACGGTGTTGTTCTCCACCATCATATCCAAGCCCAATTCCTTACAACGCTTCTCCAACAAAGGTGCACAGAGCAAGCCACGCCCATGCTGAGTCATAAAGTTAATCATTTCAGGAGTTACTTTTTCAGCGGCTGCGATAAAGTCTCCTTCGTTTTTCACGGTTTTCATCATCTACCACGATGACGATTTTCCCTTGTTTGATATCCTCAATAGCCTCTTCTATGGTATTGAGCTTTTATTTCTTGGTCCATTAATTTACTATTTATATTATTATGAAATTTTCTTAAATTACCACTGTCTCAAATCATTACTGCTTTCTGCATTAGAGAGATTACACAAGTGTAAAGGTCAGTCCCTTGAAAAACGGTATCTTGACAGAAAGGAAGCGAATACCCCACATAGGCCTGATGAATATTGAAAAAGAAAGACCCATACGTGGCTGAAGTGCATGGGTATTGAGCGACACCCCCTATTCCTAAGATGACAAGGCTAAACTCATACCCTATCTCGGGTACTATTTGCATTTTTGGACTGCTTACGCCCGTCTTCGGTAAGGGTGTTTTGTAGCTCTAAAGTGCACTCCTCATAGAGTGAACGGCTTATCCAGTTATACTCTGTATTGAGAGACGCCCCTACAAAACCCAAGCTATGAGAGCGATTGGTATGGGTAAAAGCATCCTTACTCCCCAATATTCAAAATCATCAAAACCTTGTGCTCTAGCTCATAAGGGAAGAAACAACAAAAAGAATAATAACTTTCTCATAGAATCCCTTTTAAAAGATTTCCTTGCAAAAGTACAACTTTTTCCAATCCCTCACACTTTTTAAAAAGGATTATTTCTCTAAAAAAATTAACAATTCACCATTCACCATTAATCATTAATTTTTGTACCTTTGTCCCTACGAATAAATAATACTAAAAATTATGTATCCACCTGAAATAGTGGCTCCTATGATAGCGGAGCTTGAAAGTGTTGGTTTTGAATCACTTCACAGTGTAGAAAGTGTAGATGAGGCTATTAAGCGCTCTGGTACTACCCTTGTTGTGGTAAATTCTGTATGTGGTTGTGCAGCAAGAAATGCTCTGCCCTGCAGTAGTGTTAAGCCTTAAAAATGCTAAAAGCCTGATCACTTGGTGACTGTCTTTGCAGGCTTTGATATAGAGGCTACTGCACAAATGAGAGATTATATGCTTCCTTTTCCTCCTTCTTCTCCAAGCATTGCCCTCTTTAAGGATGGAGAGCTCGTGCATATGTTGGAAAGACACCATATAGAAGGACGTGTAGCTGAGGTAATTGCAGAAAAACTTAGTAGCTGCTTACAACGAATTTTTGTTAAATAGAATTAAAGAGGCTGTCCAAAAGTCTTATTCATGAAGGGTGATTTGCAAATCGCCCCTACAACAGAATCTAAAACAACTGATTTTCAATAGAATAAAATTTTGAAAAATATTCGATTTAAACTTTGAAAAATAATGTTTTGGACTTTTCGGACACCCTCTTTCTTTATATTAATCTAAAAATGAGCACTAAAAAGAAAAATATGAACTCCTAAAAGAAAAAGGCTTTTACCATTATTTATGGTAGAGACACTGTTGCAGGAAAGCTTTTTTTGACCTTATTCTCTTAGGATTTATCCTTTTGAGTGTTTTTAACCATTTTTGAGAGTATCAAAAACTGTAGACAAACATATACATATCTACTGGTAGTATTGGAGTGGATGATTACCATTTTCTTCACTATAGAGTATATCCTGCGCATCATCTGTAACCCCTAAGTGGAAACGATATGTCTTTAGCTTTTATGGTATTATAGACCTAATTTCTATCTTACCTGTATACCTTTCTTTCTTTGTAGCAGAATCCAAATTTTCTATCTATTATCCGCATTCTTAGACTATTACGTATCTTTAGGATTTTAGACTTGGTGCAGTTCACCCAGCAGGCCAATCAGCTAAGAAAGGCATTGAAGAATAGGCCAGACTAAGATATTTGTTTTTATCTATTTTGTACTGGTACTCAGTGTTATTTTAGGAGCACTTATGTATGTGATAGAACCCCATGACAAGGCCTTTACAAGTATTCCTCGTAGTATCTATTGGTGTATTGTAACACTCACCACTGTAGGTTATGGAGATGTAGTGCCTACCACTACTTTCGGACAAATTATGGCTTCGATCATCATGATATTAGTATGGTATCATAGCTGTACCCTACAGGTATTGTGACCTCTGAGTACTCATGTTTCTATAGAAAAAGGAGGAACAAAAGCCTCATTATTCTCACAGAACTCCCCCACTCAAGTATTCCCTCATAGCCACACCCCATGGTTACTGTAGACATTAGGCACCTATCCCCTACCCGATGATGCCTTATATTGCCATAAATGTGGGGCAAAACAATGATCCTTTTTCACCCTTCATTCTCCAGATTTCACTCACTAAAAGATTGCATTTCATAGCTTGCGATAAGTACCATTTTTGGCCATCAGGAGGTGTGATTTCCTTGTTCTATGATTTTTTTCCTTTTTTCCATCACCACAATAATATCGGCATTTTGAATTGTAGAAAGACGGTGTGCAATAACTACAGAAGTACGATTCAGCATCATTTTTCTAAGGCATTCTGCACTAATTTTTCCACTTTCAGTATCCAAGGCAGAAGTAGCCTCATCCAGTATCATAATAGGAGGATTTTTCAGTACTGCACGAGCAATACTCAATCGCTGTTTCTGACCTCCGAGAGCTTCTCTCCCATATCTCCAATATTGGTCTGGAACTATTAGGCTAGATCATTGATAAAGTTATAGGCATTAGCCACCTTGGCAGCCTCCTCTATTTCTTGGAGAGAAGCATCTGCCTTTCCTATAAGGAGATTATTGGTAATAGTGTCATTGAAGAGAATAGAATCCTGAGAAACAATTCCTATAAGGTCTCTAAGAGAATGAATCTTTGATATCGCGGATATCTATTCCATCGAAAGAGATACTTCCCTTTATCCACATCGTAGAAGCGAGCAATCAGGTTCGCAATTGTACTCTTTCCACTCCCTGACTGCCCTACCAGTGCCACTGTTTTCCCTTTAGGAATTTCCAAAGAAAAATCCTTTAGGACATATTCGTTATCATACTTAAACCAAATGTTTTTGAGCGAAATAGCTGATTGAAAATCTTTTTCTCAAGAGCATTTTCCTTATCAAAAAATAGGATTAGTAGCATGAATCACCTCCAAGACACGAAGCGCTGCAGCATCCCCCTGTTTCAACTGATAAGAAGCTCTACTAATTGCCTTGGCTGGGGTAAGAATATTATAAGCTAATCCCATATAGGCAATGAACTCGAACCTCCTAAAGTCTTATCCACCAATACCATAGTACCACCAAACCATAAGAGAATTCCTATGGCTAAAATACCTAAGAACTCACTAATAGGAGAGGCCAAATTTTGACGATAAGAAAGATTGTTTGCATGAGAGAAAAACGTTTGGTAGAGCTCAGTAAAGCGCTTTATAAAAAACCTTTTGAGCGTTAAAAGACTTAATAATACGCAGCCCTGTGATAGATTCTTCTATAATAGAAAGAAAAATACCCTTGCTCGGCTTGTATATCGTCCAGAATGTTTTTAAGCGACTTTCCTACTCGTGAAATAGCTAATCCCACTAAAGGAATAAAAATGAAGACAAAAAGAGTCAATTTCATACTTATCCCACACATAATGATAATAGTGAAGATAATTGTAAGAGGCTCTCTTACAATCAGTTCTAATATACTAAGATAAGAAACCTGAAATTCATTGATATCGCTCTGTGATACGTGCGATTACATCACCTTTTCGTTTTTCTGAAAAAAATAGGATATAGGTAAAGAAATGATTTTTCTTATACATCATATCACGTAAGTCCTTCAGCACTCCATTACGTAAAAGATTAATAAAAAAATAATGGCTAAAAGTAATTAAAAATATTCTTCAAAAAGAATAGAAATAATACCAAAGCAATAATATAGGAAAAGTGCTTGTACAGGATCTCCTCCTGTATGCTGTGTTACCTGGATAGTTCAGATATTCCTTAAAAATAGGTATTAGCTTCGATATCCCCTTATACACTGGTTTTTGATAGATCCTTGCATTGTTATCAAATAGCACCTCCAACATAGGTATCAGGGCTACAAAAGACAAAGAGCTAAAAAGTGCATAGAGAACATTAAAGAAAATATTCAAAAAATATATACCTCTTTATAAGGCAATACATAAGGATAGAGTCGTTTTATATTGGCTACGTTCATTCAATAATATATAAGAAAATCAATCTTTTACCTAAATCATTTGGTTATTATAAGTTCCATTCTTTGACAATTTTCTGAATCTTGTCTAGAAGTTCTTTCTGTGTTTGCTCAAAAAGCCTCCAACAGAAGGAAGGGTGGGCATTGACACTGAAATAGAACTTGATTTTAGGTTCTGTACCACTAGGGCGTGCTGCTACCTTTAGTTCCCTTTATCAGTATAATAAATCAATACATTGGATTTTGGAATATCAATTTTCGTCTCCTCTCCTGTAAGAAGATTTCACTTACGAAGTCTGATAATCCTCTATACGGATCACCTGCTCTCCCTACAAGAGTTTTCACGGGGTTTACTGAGATTCTTCATCATTTGAGCAATTTCTTCTGCTCCACTTACCCCCTTCTTCACTACTGAGATCAGGTGCTCTTGGTATAACCCAAATTCTTGATACATTTTGAGCATTTCTTTGAAGAAAGAGCTTCCCTTAGCCTTTAGCTTCAGCGGCAATATTCATCGCCAATAGGGAGGATGTTTCTGCATCTTTTGTCACGCACAAAAGTCTCCTACCATAAAGCCAAAACTCTCTCTCCCCACCGATAAACTGCTGGTTAGGAAAATCTTTAATCATCTTGGCAATCCACTTGAAGCCAGTAAGCCCTTCCTTATATTCTACTCCATATCCCTGAGCTAATCCTCGCATCAGTGGTGTAGAAACGATAGTAGAAGCGATGAACTCATGTCCGGTCTTTTCTCCTTTTTCTTTCCACTTGTCCAAGAGATACTTAGTCATCATGAGCATAGTTTGGTTTCCATTGAGTAATACCATCTTGCCATGAAGGTCTCGTACAGCGATTCCTATACGGTCACTATCTGGATCCGTACCAAATACAATGTCTGCGCGACTTCTTCTGCTTTTTTTCAGCGCCAAGGTAAGTGCCTCAGGTTCTTCCGGATTAGGCGATTTCACGGTAGGGAAACTTCCATCAGGAGTAGCTTGCTCTTCTACTATGTATAGTGAGGTATAGCCCGCACGGTCGAAAAGTTTAGGAATAATCGTTACAGAAGTACCATGTGAGGAGGTATACACAATCTTCAAATCTGCTTTTCCTTGATAGGAAAAATTAGCCTTGTCAAGAGATGCATTTATGAAAGCCTCATCCACCTCTTTTATCCACCTTTTCGATAAGAGATTCGTTTGCAACAAACTGAATATCAGAAAACTGAATCTTTGTCAATTGCTTCCATAATCTCCTTGTCCTGAGGGGGTACCAATTGTCCACCATCTGTCCAATACACCTTATATCCGTTATATTCCGGAGGATTGTGAGAAGCGGTAAGCACCACCCCACTGTGGCACTTTTAAGAAGCGAATGGCAAAAGAAAGTTCAGGAGTAGGCCGTAGTTCTGAGAAGAGAAATACCTTAATTCCATTGGCAGAGAAGACATCTGCTACTATCTTTGGCAAATTTCTTGTGAATTATGACGGCAGTCATAAGCAATAGCCACCCTTACTTGTTCATTGGGATATACCCTTTTTTAGGTAATTGCTAAGCCCTTGTGTATTTTTTTACCTAAGGTATAGCGATTCATGCGATTGGTACCTATTCCCATGATACCACGCATCCCTCCTGTACCAAACTCCAAATTTTGTGAAAACACTCTATCAACTCCTCTGGATTTCCTTCAAGGGAGCTGACGCACAGCCTCTTGTGTAGCAGCATCAAAGGCTGGAGTAAGCCATGATTGCGCATTTATTTTACTTTTTCTCTAATAAGTTCATAATTTATTATTATTTTCCACTAATTCAATTTCTTATTTTTTTCAACTTTTTAAAATCCTCAGGATTAAACAATGTAAGTTGATTCTCTTGCAAACGATTGATAGTATCAAAAGATCCTTTTGACGAATAGGCTGAGGTAGGGTGTACATAGAAGCATCTATTTGAGTTTCCTTCCTATATCATCTGGAGAATCCTGATGGCGAATAGCCGTTTTCCCCTTGTGATAAGCTAAAAATTTTTAACCTTTGCACGGTCGGGGTCTCCATCGGTAGGAGTAGCCCCATAGACGATGACAGGATCCACATAACCATCCTTGTCCAAGTCCGTAAAAAGAAACAAACTTTGTCCAAAACCAAATAGAGAATTCCCTATCCTTCCCACTCAGGGCGATAGTCATAAAGTAGCTTTACCTGACGAAAAAGCATCCTTATCTTCTATAAGATGAAAGGCCTTAATCTTGTCATTAATAACTTCACCTTCACTATTTTTATAATTCCTTTCTTTTTGAAGAAGTATTGTAGAGCTTGTTCTCTGTAAATACCCAGAAATGTTTTCCTTCCCTATCTTGATAGGTATAAACCTTCACAATAGGATAGGTTATTCCTAATTTTCTCTGTATCTTAGTAGGGAATTGCTTTTTTGTATCTGCTCATCATCCAAGAGTTGTGCCTGTGAAGGATCTTGAGCATGTGCAAGTAATGTACAAAAAGCCCCAGAGAAAGTATTTTCTCATATTCTTTAATCTTAAAATTAATCTTTCATTTGATTTATTTGCTTAATGACGGTATACAGAGAAGCAAACACACCAAAGAGTGCCCCTAATACAGTACCCCAAGGGATATACTAAGGAATTTTTCGTCTAAATAAGTTCCCAAATAGGTACAAAGAACTATAATTACCGCCATCTGAATACCTATTTGGGAAAAAATTTTACCCAATTATTTAAGTTCTTTCTTTGCTGGTTCATTGCTAAAAAGTAGCCCCTCCTTTTCACTCCCATTTTACAAGTCACATTGAAGACAGCCCCTGGTTCTATAGCCAGCTTATCGGTCTGTACTTCTCCTTCTATAACTGCAGTAGTCTTAAGGCTAAGAGTACTTTTTACCACCAGAGTTCCATTGATTGTCCCCTCTACATCAGCATTGGTACAGATTATATTTCCTTTGATAACACCCGTTTTTCCTACTACAAGTCTACCAGAGGTTTGTATAGTTCCTCTATTTCTCCATCTATACGGAAATCAGCACCTGAATTTACTTCACCTTTGATTTTGGTACCTGCTACGATGCGGTTACTTCCCGCTACTGAATTGTCTACTGCCATATATATTTTTCTTTATTAAACATTGTAAGTTATTTCTTTAAATATTCTTCTTTTATTTTTTTGTACATCTGAAGTATCACATAATTTTCTGACGAAATTACGAAAAATTCTTTGAAAAACCTATCTTTTTCTTCATTTTTCTTCCTGTTTGTTCTTTTTTTCCCTTCGGCAGTTTTTCTTGTTGCTTCTCTTGGAAGAAAGCGTTGATCCTTTCGACAAATCTCTCGGCCATCTCTCGTGACATAAAGCCGTGAAGGACAGTCCATTGCTCATTAGCATCGTAGACATCGTTACTCATAGAGATATAAGCAAAGCCATTTTCTTCCAAATAATTCTTAAGCTGCTCTTTTTGAGCCTCATTATCAAAATGCTCTAAGACAATTTTCCATGAAGAAGCCTTCTGGTCTGTATCGAAATCAGGATTATTTTCTTCTTTTTTTAAGTATCTCAAGAGATTCATTCACATAATCAGCCTGTTTGGTATTAGGGTATTCCTTGGCTATAGCCTCTAACTCTCTTACATAAGTTTCTTTCCCCTCCAACCTACCTAAGGCCTTAGCTCGAAGGAGTTCCCAGTCAGTGGCTTGAGGAGAAGTCTTGAAAGCTGCTTTTTGAGCATCAATAGCTGCAATCACCTCTTGATACTGCTGATTATCAAACTGTTGTTGCAACTGGGTGAATTGTTCTTGCAATTGTTTTTCATTGGTACTCACCTGACCTATAACCACCTTAGTATATTCAGAAGTAGGATAAGCAGCCAGTAGCTGGTTTTTGTAAGATTCTGTTTGAGCGGGGTGGTATTGTTGGTGTATTTTATATAATTGGTAAAGAGCCTTTTCCCTTAGCTTATCATCGTGTGTTATTGCAAGAAGTCGGGTAAGCCTATCCTTGGCGAGCTTCTCATCCTTAAACTTTTCCCAGTAGAGTTCCCCCACACCATAGAGAGCCATTTCCTTATCCCTTTCCAATTGCTTCATTTGTTCCTCGGAAGGAAGCTTGCTGAGGTATTCTTCAGGAGTAATTGTTCTGGTAGAAAGACTATCTTTTTGATTTTCGGCTATATTTTCTACAACTAACTGATGAGACCAGCGCCAATTATCCACAAGAGGGCGATCCCCAAACTGCTCTTTGAACCCTTGTTTTCCATAAGCAACTGTCTTAGGTGAGTAGAAGTAAAACCATCCTGAGAAGGTTGTGCCTGATGACGCACTACCTTTCCAAAAGTCTGTGATTGCTACAGTATGTTTGGTTTCAGGTTGTTGTAAAGAATCTATATGTTTTTGGAAATAAGCTATTCTCTCCTGTTGAGGCATTTTCATGATATGGGAGAGACTATCAGCCTTAGCGATTGTATTTTTCGAAAACAGTTATTTGAGAGAGGTTATCCCTTTTTCTACGCATATAGAGATATTCGAGTGTATTCTTAGGGATATACACCAAAAGTACTATCATAATGATTGTAAGCCAAAGGATATTTTTTTAGACTTGAAGTAGAGTTCGCCCAAATGCTCGTGAGTACGCTTCTTTAGACCTTCATTTTCCTTGTTTTTAGCCAAAGACCGCAAAAGTAATCAATGGCTTCCTTATCTTTGTTTTCCCCTCGGCATAGAGAGCATGTTGAAATATACCAAATCCAGCAAATTCTTATGCTCATAGAGTTTTTCCATTTTGCGCAACTTCTCTACATAAGCGATTTTTCTTCAGGAGAGAGTGTCTGAGTACGTGCCTTACCTATCTGAGCCTCCACCCATAGTCGGCGAGGGATATTCCAATTAAGATCAATTGTTTTTTTGATAATATACCTGGGCGGAATCCCGCTGAGCAGTGGTCTCGAAGAGCTGTCCTGTGATGAAGAGATAGCGTCCTCTTTGTGCTTTGTTACGAGTCTCCACACTGGCAAGTTTCAGTGCCTGAATGGTTTGAGGATATTGTTTGAGATTGATATATGCCTGAGCGAGAATGGCATGTAAGTTAGCCCGTTCCTTACGCTTAGGGTTTTTCTTCTTCAAGGAGTTTTTCAATAGAAGAAATTGCCAACTGTTCCCTTCCCAATTGTATATGTGTTTTCTCCCTCCAGACAGCTGCATTGTAGCGTTGGTTAGTTTCTCCATAGTTGGTAAGCAAATGATTAAAAAGCCTCTAAGGCAGGCAAGTAGCGGCCATTGTAATAACGAGCTTTTCCCAAGAGCATATAGGCATCATCAATCTTTCTGTTTTTGTTTGCCATCGAAAACCATAGAGTGGCGCTGAATAGCCTTGATAGCCTTTTTCCTCAGCCCTATCAAAAATGAGCATTGCCTTCCCTTTGAGCTGATAGCCTTCTGAAAGCGCTTCGAGTTCTACGGGGAGAATTTCAAAATAATTTTCAACAAGCTTTTCAGAAAGTTCTTTTTCCTTCCTCAAGAGCTAAATTACCATTGTACAAGACATTATACATCGTCGGAATCATACGAAACTGACGATTATAATAGGTATCCGATTTAGTGGTACAGCCTATAAAGAAAGCTGTCAATAGAATACAAGTAAAGAATTTGTGCAACTTCATCTAATGAAACAATAACAAGGCGCAAGTTAGTCATTTTCAAATAACAAGCAAAAATTAAATATTTTATAAGATATAAAAATAAACTAAGGTGTTGGAGAACCCTTTTCCAACACCTTAACTTAATCCATTTAATCTAAAAAGACAATCTTTGTAAAGAAACCTATCCTAAGTATGTCTTTTAAGATTTTTACTTCTAGAAGTATGTTTGAGCCTACGGATTGCTTTTTTTCCTTGATTTGGCGTACACGTTCACGAGTAAGTTCAAAGGTTTCACCTATTTCCTCCAAGGTCATAGGATAGTTTTCCCCTAAGCCAAAGTATAAGCGAATCACGTCCGCTTCGCGAGGTGTAAGGGTTTCAAGGCGCGTTCTATCTCAGTCTTGAGCGACTCATGCATCAGTTCCTTATCGGGATTAGGAGATTCCCCACTGCGCAAGACATCATATAGGTTGGAATCCTCCCTTCTACCAAAGGCGCATCCATGGAAATGTGTCGTCCGGAATTTTTCATGGACTCCTTTTACATCATTCACGGACATATCCAATTCTTTAGCTATTTCCTCAGCAGAAGGGACACGCTCGTGAGTCTGTTCTAAGTAGGCATACATCTTATTGATTTTGTTGATAGAGCCTATCTTGTTCAGCGGCAAGCGAACGATACGAGATTGCTCGGCCAGAGCCTGTAGAATGGACTGACGAATCCACCAAACAGCGTAGGAAATAAACTTAAATCCATGAGTTTCATCAAAACGCTGAGCAGCCTTGATCAGTCCCATATTCCCTTCATTGATAAGGTCAGGGATGTAAGCCCTTGATTTTGATACTGTTTAGCTACCGAAACCACAAAGCGAAGATTCGCCTTAGTGAGTCGTTCTAAGGCTATTTTTGTCACCTGCTTTGATACGTTGGGCAAGCTCCACTTCCTCATCAGCGGAGATCAGATCCACCTTTCCTATCTCTTGGAGATACTTATCCAAAGAAGCTGTTTCCCTATTGGTAACCTGTTTGGTAATTTTAAGTTGTCTCATCTATAAATTAATAAATAATTGTCTATTGTTATGAATGAAGATGAATTGTCATTCACCTCTATGTATAGGAAAAAAATGTATTAACAAAAAAATCATTCCAAATTATATTTAATTAATTGTTTTTAACATATAAAAAACAGATAATATAACTATATTTAGCTACAATGTATTTTTTTAATAACATATTTTATATTTTTACAAAGCCTATTTGTCAGGTTCTCTGACAAGTAGCTAAAGAAGAGTGACAAAGATAAATATGACATTTTTTTCTTATTTTATTTTTGAAAGCTTAAAAAACGTATCTTTGTATCCTAATTGAAATTTATAAATTCCACCTCATGTTGATAGCTCCTTCACTTTTTAGCGGCTGACTTTTGCGAACCTACAAAGAGATATAGAAATGGTCAATGAAAGTCAGGCAGACTGGTTTCATCTTGATATTATGGATGGGCTCTTTGTCCTGAATATCTCTTATGGCATACCTGTGGTAAAAAGCCATCAAAAGAACATGCCAAAAACCATTGGATGTGCACCTTTATGATCGTAGACCCTGATCGTTATATTCATACTTTTGCCCAGCTGGGAAGCAGCTTTCTTTCGGTACATTACGAAGCTTGTACTCACCTACACCGTACGGTGCAAGCTATCCGACAGGAAGGGATGAAAGCAGGAGTTGCCCTAAACCCTCATACTCCTATAACAGTCATGGAAGATATCATTACTGATGTAGATTTGCTCCTTATTATGAGTGTAAACCCAGGCTTCGGAGGACAATCCTTTATAGAAAAACACCTATAAAAAGGTAAGTCAAGCCAAAGAACTCATTACTAAGACAGGTTCTAAAGCCATGATAGAGGTAGATGGTGGTGTCAATACAACCAATACACATAAGCTTGTGGCCGCTGGAGCAGATGTATTAGTGGCAGGAAGTTTTGTATTCAATGCTCCTGACCCTAAAAAGACAATAGAAGCACTCAAAAGATCTGTATAAAAAAACTATTTGGTTGAAGCCTACCCAATTATTAATAAAAGTAAAATAAGTATTGAAAAGAGAGGTTTATATGTTAATTATCTCAATATTCTAGAACTTTTTATAGGGTATATAATGATTTTTACGTATCTTTGCTTTTTGATTAATCATTAATTTTTTTAAAAACGATAAATATGGAAGTAGAACAAGGGTATAAGATAACATCTGCTCCAGAGTGGGCAAATACCTTAACCGATGCGCAAATCATAGAAATCTGCAAAGATTCTGATTTTGCTACAGAGCAAATAGAAGAAGGGAGAGACTTCTGCTATCTACTTAATAAATACTATTATGTAGATGACCAGAAGAATACCGATTATGCCCTAATGGCTTACACCCTTACCCAACCGGAGAACTTAGAACGAGCTTCGGTGAACGATATGATTTTTGGAAGAGAATGAGTACTACGAAATCAATCGTATAGCGGTTATCCGTGAAGGAGAATATATAGATAAGCTCCCTGATACCAATATAAAAGTACTTGACAATGAGAATAATAGCAATGGAGGTGTCATCAGTAAATCCAAGAAAATAAATGTCTCCATCCGTGACCTTAGGGCTCTATGATATTCTTATTTTAGAGGATTCCCGTACTAAAAGTATTTTCAGAAAAAGGAGTTTGTCCGTCGTGATTTTGTCAAACATATATTTGTCACACCTGATACGTATTGGGCTTATGGGCACTACCATTACAAATTCATCAACAATCGTGAGAAAAAAGTAGCCTACAAGGAATTTTTCTTTCGTGATGCTAAGGGCAATGCCTTAGACCAACCTATTAAGTACTTAGAAAAAAGGAGAAGTATTGGAGATCAAACACACTGACTATATCAATCCTGTAGATCCCAATAGAGAGATCTTCCCCTTCATCGACTTTGCTACTGAGAGCACTTGGAAAGACCTCTCGAACTATATCTACCCCTTGTATAAGGATGTCTTAGAACAATCAGATCTGAAAAGCTTTGCTCCTGACTTGATAGAAAAATTGGACAAACTTGCTTCCTTGGATGAGAAGATCCAATTTGCTATTGAGTATGTACAGAATAACATCTACTATACCTACAATGCAGATGAGATGAACGGGCACAAGCCTCAAGAGCCTGCTATTACTTATCACAATAAGCAAGGAGATTGTAAAGCTAAGTGTGTATTACTAAAAACCATTCTTGATTACTTAGGTGTAGAAGCGAGTGTGGTGCTGGTAAATTATAACGCAGATTTTTACCTAAAAATACTACCTTCCTTCCCTACTCTCCTTCAATCATGTAATTGTCAAGATACACTACAAGGAGAAGATTATTTTGTAGATGCTACCTCTCGCAATGAGTTTGGTCGATTGGAAAAAGGACAGTGCTTAGCTTCTGCCACTATATGGAAATCAAGGAAGATGCTACCCTAAGTATCCGAAAAACCGACCTATTTTGCACTGCCTTGTATAGATGAGCATGTCAAAGTAGTCGTTCAGGAAGGAAAAGGAAAAATAACCCTTAGAACTACCTACCGCTACAACCGTGCCAACAATATGAGAGGCTACTTCAAACAGACCAATAAGAAGGAACTTATAGATGGTTGGAATCGATTTCTTTTCTATAATCTCAATTACGTAAATGATCGTAGTGAACAGGATATCAGGGAGATATTCAAGGATGTAAGTATCAAGATAGAAAAAGGATGACAAGGAGGAAAAACGAATTGGTTATCGCTTATGAGGCTACCATCCTAAAGCCTTACTTTACGAACAAAGAAGGCGAAGAGTTCCTTATGTACTTTGACCATAGTGTACTGAAGAAAGATCTTATAGACTTCCGCCACAAGGACAGCAGCTATTGGCACAACTACGACAGTGAGCATTATCTGATAGAGCTCTATGCTGATAAGCCTATCAATACCAAGGAGAAATACACCATCCAAGAGTTGGAGCTCTCCAATGAATTTTTTTCTCTTATTCGAGCAAAAAGACAATTGATAAGACTTCAGGAAAGGTAGAAATACTCTATAATCCTCTAACAAATATAGAGATTACTTTGGATAAAAATCCAAAGTATCAAAGAAGCTTATCACAGTATAGGAGATAGTAACTTTGGTTTAGGCATCGATATCCTTCCAAAGGGATTCTTTGAAAGATAAAAATCTTGGTTCGGATAAATCAGACAGAAATTATAGGTAAAAGAGGGAGCGCGCAAGCGCGCCCTCTCTATTTATTCTTATGACAGACTAAAACTGATATTTCAAACCTACATTCCATGTACGACCGAAACCAAAGAATACTCTGTTTCTCACATCAATACCTTTGTAAGTATCTCTTGTGTTATTATCTACCACTTGGTTGGTATCCGATTCAGAGATATAAGTAGTATCAAGGATGTTATTTACATTGGCCAATACTGTTACGGCTTGTTTTTGTTTTTACCAAAAACAAACTTATAAGAGGCTCCTCCCTCGAAAAGGTTGTACTGAGGCAACTTCAAGCTGGATATTTGAGAACTTCTCACTAAAGAAGTAATATCCAAGCGTGCGTATAAGTTATTGACATAGTGCCAACTTAGGTCAATATTAAAGTTTTCGTAAGGAGTTACCACTACTCCAAGGTTGGCTGTCATCTGAGCAGATTCGCCCACTTTGAGCTTATCCAAATCAACATCGAACTGAGAAGAAGACTTACCTGAAAGTATATATTCTGAATTATCCTCTGTAAGGAAAGTATTCACTCTTGCCCCCTTTGGTAGAACCAATCTCCTAAGGAGAACATACCATTTACCTTTACATAATCATTGATACGGTAAGCTGCATCGAGCTCTACCCCTTGGTGAATTTCAGTCACCCCAAGCATCTCTGCAAAGTATCGAGTATTACCATCCCAGTTGTCACGACGTACATAACGATCTTTCCAAGAAGTGCGATATACGTTGAGGTTAGCAGAGATACTCTGCCATCTGAATCTGTATCCAAGTTCCAAACCTAATATTTTTCATTGGTAAGATTAGGATTGACAAAGTTCTTATAATTTGGATATACAGAGTTAAAGAAAGGCTGACGAGTAGTATCCTACATTGACAAACACATTGTGGTGTTCATCTATATTATAGTTAGCTCCTGCTTTCATATTATAGCCAGGGATATTTTTGTAAGTAGTTGTTTCAGGCTGAGCTGTTTCAGGTCTGTTTTTAGAGCTAGAGTACCTGGCTTAAGGAAGTGATCAATTCTCTGGAAAGCCTGTATAGAGCTAGACCATTGTGCAAAAAGCAGAGAGTTTTTGGGTGGTATACTCCACCTGACCAAAGGCGCCTAACCAACGTACATTACCATCGTTACTAAAAAGTAATCTGATTGTCTAAACTCTCTATACTACCTCCGAAAGGATTGAAAGAAGGTTTGTCAGAAAGTGTATAACTAATATTACGAGGGGAGGTTAGGTTCTTATTAGAATTGTCTTGAAAAATACTCAGCTCCTAAAAAGATTGCTAGGTACTTCATAGTGATATCCCTTGTAGTAACGCCCATCGAGACCTACACTGAAAGAGAATTTTTCAGAGAGTTTGTGATTGAAGCTGGTTAAGAAACCAAACCAGTTGTGAGAGTTCACCGCTGCTTTTCTTGCAAAACCTTCTGTTACTCCAGTAGTTCTACCATTTGGCATAGTTACTCTTCTATAAGCATTAGCTACATAAGGAGTTCCATGTACTGCTACTGTCTGGTTAGGAGTAGAGACATCCTCTCCTCGATTGTAGTTAATAATTCTTTTCCATATCAATTTGTCCATCTTCTGTTCTAAAGTTTGAAGCGGTCAAAGTAGTAGGTCTGCCATCCTGTTGGAAAGAGCCTGTCCAAGCAGATCCAGCATCGCGTGTACCAGCACCACGACCAAAAGAAGCATAAGCTACTGTACTGATAGAAGATTGCTCATCGATATTCCAATCCCAGTTGAGCATCATCACCGGCTTGTGATATACATTTCTACGGAAGTTAAATTCACTTCCTTTGTAGTTACCCCAGTCTGAATTGTAGCGAAGATTAGGCTTACCATCTTCTCCATACTTTAGGTAATCTGCAATAGTAATATGAGTACTTCTCTGGTGGTGCCACTGAGGAGCTCCAGTGAACATGAATTGGAAAGAGTGTTTTTCATTGGGAGTATAGCCCAAAGCAAAGAAATAGTTATAGCTTTCGAAATCGGTACTATTGACATAGGTAGCTCCTGCAGTACGGCTGAGTAATACTGAAGAAGACCATCCTTTTTTGCTTTTTCCTGTATTATAAGCTCCCATTACTTTGTAGAAACCATTATTTCCTAAAGAAGCTGATACAGTTCCACCTTCTTGCATATCAGAAGCACGGGTTACAATATTAATGGTTCCTCCTACTGAAGCTATGGCAATCTTAGAAGCCCCTAAGCCTCTCTGTACTTGCATAGAGGAAGTCACATCGGAAATACCCGCCCAGTTGCTCCAGTACACCTTACCATTTTCCATGTCATTGATAGGCATTCCGTTGATCATTACAGCAATATTTTCGTTACCAAAGCCGCGGATATTGATTTTAGAATCGCCATATCCCCTCCAGACTTAGTGGCATGCACCGAAGGAGTTTTTGTTCAGTAGCTCAGGAAATTCTTGATTTCCTATTTTGTTCACTATATCAGCTGCACGTATGGTGGAGACAGCCACTGGGGTTTTGCGTTCCTTAGCAATATCCATAAGTGTGTGCCTATCACTGTAGTTCCTGTGAGTTCTTGAGCATCAGGAAGAAGTGTAATCTGAATAGAAGCCTTTCCTTTGACAATGGTGAAAGGGACATCCTGAGTTTTAAACCCAATAAAAGAGACCTCCAATATCCCTTTCTTTTTGTGTAGTCTTTAGGGTAAACTTACCATTTTCGTCCGTAGAAGTTCCATGGGAAGTCCCTTTGATGAGGACATTAGCCCCTAAGAGTGGCTCCTTCAGTTCCCCATCAATTACAGTTCCTGTAATAGTTTGCGCTGAGAGTGTTGCTACCATCAAAAAAAGCAAAACAAACACAGCCAATGCTTACATGTGTTCATCTTTTTAAATAAATTAGTATCTATTGTTATTTGTGTGCAAATATCGCAATTTCCTCTTAATCCATCTATAACAATATGTTAATATTCAAGCCAATTTTACTAACATATAGTGTTGAAAAACTTTTTAGACGTTGTTTACAACTTCCCTTTAAAATTAATAAAAAATACCATTTTTATTTATCCTGAAAAATCATAAATACTATATATTTTTGGCTTTTTCTATATATAAACAGAAAAAAGTTAATTGAGGCATCATAGTTTTTTTAAAAACAGGTTTTCGTTCTTAGAATGAAAAAATTTTTGTTATTAGAATATTATATTATATCTTTAGCATCCTGAAAGTAAAAACAGATTGTTTTTTTACTATGAAGAATAATAAATTAATAAGTAAGTAAATAAATTAAAGCGAAATATGAAAACTAATGTGTTAGGCTATCCACGTATTGGAGAAAAAAACGTGAATTAAAAAAAGGCCAATGAAGCATTCTGGGAAGGGAATCTTACAGAGGAAGAGCTCCTTGCCGTAGCGGAAAAATATCCGAGTACACAACTGGACTTTTTGCAAAAAGAAGCTGGTATAGATCTGATTCCATCCAATGATTTTTCTTTATATGATCAGGTTTTGGATTTGTCTTTTTACTCTCAATGCTATCCCAGAGCGTTTTGCCCCTACTAAGAGTCTTTCGAACTCAAACAATACTTTGCCATAGCGCGTGGCTATCAGAAAGATGGTATCGATGTTACTGCCTCTGAGATGACCAAAATGGTTTGATACCAACTACCACTATATCGTTCCTGAATTCACCAAAGACCAAAGTTTCTCTATAAAGGTAAACAAAACCCTTGAACGAGTATAACTTAGCTAAAAAAACATGGCTTTTGAGACCAAACCTGTACTTTTAGGCTTGGTTACTTACCTCTTGGTAGGGAAGGAAAAAGAAGCCGGATTCCACCAGCTTGGACTTAGCCGATCGCCTACTCCCTGTATATATCCAAATTATTCAAAGCTTGGTAGATGCAGGAGCCAAAAACTATCCAGATAGATGAGCCTTACCTTGTGCTTGACCTTCCTGAAGGCGCTGAAGAGACTTACCGAAAAGTATATACCGAAATCAAACAAAAATTCGCCAATACAGAGTTCATCCTTACTACCTATTTTGGAGCATTAGAGAATAATACTGAACTGGCAGTATCCTTGCCTTTTGGATGTACTTCATATCGATTTGGTAAGAGCTACTGCACAGCTTGATAGTGTCCTAAAAGCTCTTCCCTCAGAGCAAAAACCTCTATTGGTATAGTAGACGGACGTAATATTTGGAAGAACAACTTCGAACATTCATTAGCTCTTATAGAAAAGGTAAGAGAAGTGATCAGTGATGATCGTATCTATATAGGTACTTCTTGCTCCTTGTTGCACTCTCCTTGTAACTTAGAGCTTGAGAACAATGAAAAGGTACTTACTCCAGAGATCAAACAATGGTTGGCTTTTGCCAAACAAAAAGTAAAAGAACTTGCTACTCTTAAAGCTATTGCCATAGGTCATGACCTTAGCCCAGAGGTAAAAGCTATTTTCGAGGAAAAACAAAAAGCAGCAGAAAAACCGCAGAACCTCTGCTCTTATCCACAACCCAGCTGTAAAAAGCACGTGTAAAAAGCAATTACCGATGCTGACAGCAAGCGTAAGAGTGCTTTTTGGTACTCGCCAAAAGGTACAAGAAGAAGCCCTACACTTGCCTCTATTCCCTACCACTACTATTGGTTCTTTCCCACAGACCCCAGAGGTACGCTCTTGGAGAGCTTCCTTCAACAAAGGGACTCTTTCTAAAAGCTGACTATGACAAGAAGTTAGAGAAAGAAATTGAAGAATCTATCCGTTGGCAAGAGCAAACCGGTATTGATGTATTGGTACATGGAGAATTTGAGCGCAATGACATGGTGGAATACTTCGGAGAGCTTCTCAGTGGGTACACTTTCTCCAAATTTGGATGGGTACAGAGCTATGGTTCTCGCTGTGTGAAACCTCCAATCATCTACGGAGATGTATCCCGTCCTGAGCCTATGACTGTACGCTGGAGTCGATATGCTCAGTCTCTTACGAAGCTCCCTGTAAAAGGAATGCTCACAGGTCCTGTAACTATCCTACAATGGTCTTTCGTACGTGATGACCAACCTCGTTCAGAGACTGCCACTCAGATAGCCCTTGCTATTCGTGATGAGGTAGTTGACTTGGAAAAAGCTGGTATCAAAGTTATCCAGATAGATGAACCTGCTATTCGTGAGGGATTGCCCCTACGCAAGGCTGATTGGCAAACTTACTTTGACTGGGCTATCAAGGCCTTCCGTATCTCTGCTTCAGGAGTAGAAGACCAGACACAGATACATACCCACATGTGCTATTCCGAGTTCAACGATATGATAGAAGCCATTGCTGATATGGATGCCGATGTTATCACCATCGAATGTTCTCGTTCACAAATGGAACTCTTAGATGTATTTGCCGACTTCAAGTATCCTAATGAGATAGGTCCTGGAGTATATGATATTCACTCCCCACGTGTGCCTTCTGAAGAAGAAATGTATCACCTGATGAAAAAGCCATTGCCGTGGTACCTTTCCGCAACCTATGGGTAAACCCAGACTGTGGACTTAAGACACGCCATTGGGAAGAAACTAAGTTGGCCTTGGAAGCTATGGTAGCTACCGCTAAGAAACTTAGAGAGGAATACAAAAAATAATTCAATTCTTTTATTTTCCAGAAATGAAAATAGGCTGAGATTCGCAAGAATTTCAGCCTATTTCTTTATTTTTTTCTTCCAGCCAAAGTAGCCATATGTCTCAATCATCTCGGCGACTCCCTGTGGTAAAGAAGATTGCCAACCATCCTCTCCATTCTTTATCTTCTGAACAATATCACGCGAACGAATCTCCAAGTTCTTAGCATCATAGTTATGTATATCCACCACTTTTTCATTGAACTTGAAGAATTTATACAATTCCTTCATACGAGGAGGTACCTGAATATTATTGCTGGTAATAATCTGTCCGGTATCCTTATCCCGCATCGGATAGAGATAGATTTTGATATCCCTATAGAAGAGCTTACCGAAGGCCTCCAAAATTCCGCCACTCAGATGAGTATAATACTCCTCCTTGAAAATCGCAATAAGATTGTCTGCCCCCATGACCATTCCCATCTGTGCTTTGGTATAATTGGAGAAATACTCAGCTAAGCGATAATATTCCTTGAAGTTGGAGATAAGCACCTTGTAGCCCAAAGAGGAAAAGAATACGCGCCCTGTCCATGAAATCTTGTTCGTCCAGCTCCCCTGAAGCTAAGAGATTGGAGAGAGTAATCTCAAAAATCACTTCTGTATTGTCCTTTTCTACTCCTTTTTCCTTGAGGAATAGCTCCAAGGAACGTTCCAACATATCTATATTCACATTGGCTACAGGGCGAAAAACTACCCCTAATGGTCAGTATATTTTTCTTGTACAACTCTTCGGCGGGAAGTAGGTTGTTCCCCTGAGCATCGAACATTACAGCTTCGGTCATTCCATTTTTGATAAGCTGTAGACTCATCAAGCGATTGTCTACAGTGGCGAACTTAGGACCTGAGAAGTTAATCATATCAATCTCGATAAGATCCTTATCAATATGGTCATACAGGATACCTGATGATACTATGAGGCTTATCAGCCTTATAAAAAGCACTATGAATAAGATTGACACCCAACTTTCCAAGTGTTTCTTGCTGAGCACGAGTTTCTATCTGGTGGAAGCGAATATGCAGAATAATATCATTGTACCCCCTTCTGGTTCTGTTTGGAAAGCGTATTCCTACCCAGCCATGACCTTTTGTAACGCTTAGCAAAAATCAATCGTAGTAACCGTATTGGCATAGGTAAAGAAGAGCTTATCTGGATATTTTTCTCTTGGCAAACGTTCTTCCAAGAGCTTGATCTCATGGGTGAGCATTTTCTTTAGGCGGCCTTCGGTCACATAGCGTCCGTCCTTCTCAGCTCCATAGAGAGCATCACTAAAATTCTTGTCATAGGCACTCACCGCCTTGGCTATAGTGCCTGATGCTCCTCCTGCACGGAAGAAATAACGCACTGTTTCCTGTCCAGCACCTATCTCCGAGAAGGTGCCATAGATACGTTTGTTCAAATTGATACGCAATGCCTTAGCACTGAGTGAGGAATTTCTTCGAAATCGCGATCCCTTCTATATAAGTTCCCATATACGACTCTTTTTGAGTATTAAAATAAAAAGCCAAAGATACGAATATTTCCAGAAAAAGAAAAAAATATTTTTTTGGTTTTTAAGACGCTAATTCAAAAAGAAAAATAGTACCTTTTGTAAAAATTATAACAATGAAGTTTTTTTATTGATACAGCCAACCTATCCCAGATACAAGAGGCTGAGCACTTAGGTGTTTTGGATGGTGTAACTATCAACCCCTTTCCTTGATGGCCAAAGAAGGCATCAAAGGGAGAAGCTAACATTCTCAAACACTATAAAGATATTTGTGAAATAGTCCAAGGGGATGTCTCTGCTGAAGTTATTGCCACTGACTATGAAGGAATCATCAAAGAAGGAGAAGCCTTGGCTGCACTGCACCCACAAATTGTCGTAAAAGTACCTATGATCAAAGATGGCATACGCGCCATTCGCTATTTTTTTCTCAAAAAGGAATCCGTACCAACTGTACCTTGGTATTTTCAGCAGGACAAGCACTACTGGCAGCAAAAAGCTGGAGCTACCTATGTATCCCCTTTCATTGGTCGATTGGACGATGTCTCCACTGATGGTTTAGGACTTATTGCCGATATTCGCCTAATCTATGATAACTATGGCTACGAGACTCAAGTACTGGCTGCTTCTGTAAGACATACTATGCATATCATAGAATGTGCTAAGATCGGAGCCGATGTGATCACTGCTCCCCTTTCGGCAATCTTAGGGCTACTCAAGCATCCTCTTACCGATATTAGCTTAGAAAAGTTCTTAGCTGATGCTAAAAATAATAAAAAAAGAGGCTGTCCGAAAAGGGTAGCCTCTTTTTCTTGATTATCGCAGACGAAAAACGGATATAAGTAATCGGTTTTCCTTGTGCTAAATATTGCTTTTCATAAGTGGTCTGTATGCTTAGCACTTCAGAAGGTGCTCCCTCATTTCGGTAGATATTATGATTGGCATAAAGCACTTCTTGCCCCATTCCGTGAAGTAGTCCTAAAAGTATATCCATGTAGGAACTCACTATCTGTTTTTAGGTGAATGATACCCTCTTTGGATAAAAATCTTTTTATACTTGCTTAGGAAATCCTCATTGGTAAGTCTATGCTTGGTACGCTTGTACTTTATCTGAGGATCAGGAAAAAGTAATCCATATTTCGGATACTTCCTCTGCTGCAAAAAGATAATCAATAAGCTCTATTTGAGTTCTTAGGAACATTGCATTGTCAATCTGCTCTTCCAAGGCTGTTTTTTTGCTCCTCTCCAAAAAAGCGAGCTCCCTTGATATCTATTCCTATGAAATTCTTATCAGGATATTGCTTGGCCAAATTGACCGTATATTCTCCTTTTGCCACAACCCAACTCTAACACGATAGGATGGGTATTCTTGAAGGCTTCTTTTGCCCATGCACCCTTGAGAGGGAAAAGTCCCCCAAGCACCTCTTCCCTACTGGGCTGTATTACATTGGCGAATGTTTCGTTTTCTTTAAAAGCGTTTTTAGTTTGTTTTTACTTCCCATGAAAATTAATATTCAATGATTAATGAATGTAAGAAATCGAACATTAATCATTATTGGCGTTAATATATTATAGTTCTTCTGCTTGTTCTATAAGCAAGGCAATATCAGTTACGGGGACTACTTCTCTTTGTTGGTTCTTCACCCCATCAGTGAGCATAGTATTGCAAAAGGGGCAAGCTGTCACGATGATTTCAGGACGCACCTCCAAAAGCCTGAGCGGCACGGGCATTATTTATCTCACCGGTACCCTTTTTCGGCCTCTTTGAACATCTGCGCGCCCCTGCTCCACAGCAGAAGGAACGTGCTTTACTTTTTCTTCATCTCCAGAATCTCTGCTTCGAGTTTTTCTAAAATCGCTCGTGGTGCCTCATATTCCCCATTGCCACGTCCCAAGTAACAAGGATCGTGAAAAAGTAATACGTTTCCCCTTGAACATGCCACCTTCGACCTTGAGTCTTCCTTCTTCCAAGAGCTGTTGAATGAGCTGTGTATGATGCAATACCTCATAGTGTCCTCCCAAGGATGGATATTCGTTACGCAATGTATTGAAACAATGAGGACAGGCAGTTACTATTTTTTTGTAATACCATAGTTATTAAGCGTTTCTATATTGGTCAAGGCTTGCATCTGGAAGAGAAACTCATTTCCAGCACGCTTGGCAGGATCACCCGTACAGCCCTCCTCTGCACCAAGCACAGCAAAAGAAACCCCTGCCTTGTGAAGAATCTTAGCAAAGGCCTTGGTTACTCGGCGTGCCCGCTCATCAAAAGCTGCCTGCACAACCTATCCAGAAAAAGGACATCGGGCTTAATCCCTTGTGCGCTAAGCTCCGCCATAGTAGGAACATGAAAGTTCATAGACATCTAATTTTTTTCAATCGGCAAAAGTACAAAAATAATGATTAATGATTAATGTTCAATGACTAATCTCTGACCACTGATCTCTATCCCGAATAAGTATGTACACTCATCTGGGCGGTAGGAAGGTAATTAACGCCAAACCAACAGATAAGAAGCAAGACAAAGGCAACTCCTACAATAATAAAGCTTTGTAAGGGTTTCTTTTCCTTGTGATTATATTTGTGATGCAGATACACCAAATACCCCAACCAAGTGATAAAAGCCCATGTTTCTTTAGGGTCCCAAGTCCAATAGTGTCCCCATGCCTCCTTAGCCCAAAAGAGCCCCAAAGAGCAACCCAAAAAGTAAGGAATACATAACCTATCTTGATAAGCTGGTCAGTAATGGCAAAAACTGAATGTATTTCCTGTCCTTTCTTATACCGATAGATGCCATAAAAAGCTGTCAGGGAAGCCATACCCAGCATGGCATAAGCAAAGATATAAACGATCACATGCGGGATAAACCAGACACTCTGCAGGGGCAGGCATCAGCGCTTTATTCATCGTATCAGGGTGTGTGTAAGTGAGCCCTACAAAAAAACGGTTCCCATTACAGACGAATAGCTAAGCATCCATTTCTGCCTATAGAGCAGGAAGATTGCATAGCCTATCAGCCCCATAAAAAGGCATACCATATACGTGTCTCCGCCAAGGTACGCAAGGGAGGGCGTTCCAAGTTCTGCCACAGAAGAATGATAAAGCCTCCTATGACCATCGTAGCCACCAAATGACTAATGACAGCCAAGCTTCGGAGGGCTTTGCTCTTGCTGTAAATAAGTCCTCCTGCTAAAAAGCCATAAGGCTATAGTGAGATAGGTAATAATGTTAAAAATATGACCACATAATTTAGTGATTAGTGACTAATGATCAGTGATTAGTTTCTAGAGACTAACAACTGACAACTAATTCCTTTTTATTTCAAATAAGAGCGCTATACCACCAGCAATAAGTAGAAAAAAATACCCGTATAGACCACTGGTAGCCAAGGGTCGGAGACAAGCTCCACTACGCTAAGATCTGACCAGCGCCCCATACGCTCATCATAACTAAGTTGATAGATACGCCATCCTCCTACACTTATAGGATGATTTACCTCTATTTTCTCCTGAAGAATAGTGTTGCTCCCTCTTCTGATAAATAAGCACTTCTGATTCAAACTTACGTGCTTCAGGAGGTGCCATAACAAGGGTATGACCTTTATCTAAGTCTATAGCTCGAGGAGGAAGTTGAAAAATTTCCGGCAGATATCCATTCCTTCTTCACTTGGTGCGTACGCAAATCCTCTACTGTGACTCAAAGCAGCATTGGTAGCTCCCCACATAGTATGGTTGATATAAGTAGAATCGGTATCAGGTATTGCTTTTTTTCAAGATACTTATGTAGTGTCACCTTCCAGTTGAGCAAAGTGGCTTGTGCCCTCTCTTTCGAGCATGAACCCTATGGGCTTCTCCTTAGGAAGAGAAGTTCCTGTGGTATCTATGACAAAAGCTTGTTAGGGTATATATCAATAGAAAAAAATTCTTAAGCTCTATGGCTATGGGGAGGCTTACTACCTTATCATCAGCGGTTTTTAGCTTGCCACTGAGGAGTATCTTTTTAAATCCATAGTAAGGCGTACAATATCCCCTTGCCCTAAGACTCCAGCAAACATCACTAACCAAAGTCCAAAAATGATTGAGCAAAAAAAGCGATATTTTTACGCTGATAGACCATAGAACGCTTTGAGAATAGAGAACCAAAGATTGGTCAAGGCCAAGACAAATACAAGGCCAAAATACCAAGTCTTGGTAAGGTCATCCAAACCCATCTTTCCTAAAAAAAGCCACTAAGCTGATGAGGTTTTACATTGATACTCCCCAATCCAATGGTAAGCACCCCAAGAGTCACCACTGTAACGATAGCAAAAGGAGCAGAGGAACAACGAAGAATAAAATTTGTCTTATGAAAAGAAAATAGCTCAAGGTAGTGAGTAGCACAAAGATAGCTCCCCCTACCACATTATAGGAAAGCTAAACCAATCTTGCTGATACTCCCTAAGGAGATTTGTAACACAAGCCCTACCACCACTGCGGTAAGAGAAAAAGAATAGCAAAAGGATAAGACTTCATTAATAATGATTAATAGTTAATAATCAATGATTAATCAAAATATAAAAGTAAGGGCGAATTGCCATTCGCCCCTACGTTTTTGCGGATCGCACTATTTTTGTGTAACTAAGCGACCTTCCTTCTTAGCTTCCTCGATCCACTTAGGAACGATAGTTTTAAGGAATTGTTTCTTAGCTGCTTCTTCTTTAGGTATATCTAAGCCGATTTCTTTTTGTGCTTTTAGCTTTAGTACTGATATCAGGCATAACGAACTCAGCTGCGATATGCAATTTTTCTTTTAAGCACATCCAAGTTCTTTTTCTGCTTCAAGAGCATAAATAAGCCCATCACTAAGGAGACGCTCTGACTCTATAGGAGCATGGAAAGCCGCTCCATGTGAGGAGTGTACCATATCCCAACGCCATTGAGACTTACGGATAAGGGCTAAGGTGGGTTTTCATTTGTTCTTCAGTTGCCCCATTGTCCCACAAGAATTTGGCTTTGAAGTGTACTTTAGCCAATTCCTTTTCAAGTTTTATACGCATACCATATACAGCATCTTGGCGGTCATATACATTCTTTCTAAGCTCTTCTTCACTTTGGCGGTGACAAGTTTGGCAGCTGGCAGAAATATTACGCAAAGGACTGGAGATTTGGTGGTCAGAGAACTTCACTGCTCCATCAGTCTTGTAGGGCATGTGGCAATCAGCACAAGATACTCCCCCGTTGTCCGTGGATACCGAGCTGAGAAAGCTCATAATCGGGGTGTTGTGCCTTGATAATAGGAGCACGACTCACTTTATGAACATAGTCAGTCCAGCCTTCTTTGTCGTAGTATTCTTCCATTTTTCCACAGTCATACCTTCATCCCATGGGAAAGTAAGATATTTTCTTTATCCCCTTTGAAGTAGTATTCTACGTGGCATTGAGCACAAACCAATGAACGCATTTCCTGATGAGTAGCCTTATTGATATCTTTTCCTTGGCGAGCAAAAGCTTCTGCAAGAGCAGGCTGATGTACTTCAAGCTTCATAGTCTTAGTATTGTGGCAAGTAGCACAACCAATAGGGTTTACTATTTCGCTACCCCACTTGTCCCAAGGAGCGCTATAGTATTCTTCCAAACCTACTTTCTTCATCAGGCGAGGTACATCAGGGCTTTTACAAGTCCAACAAGTACCTGGCTGAGGAGAGTGGGTAGAGTCGGTAGGTGCTCCTGTACGGAGGATCTTGGTAACATCCTCTATGGCATGCATATGCCCACGTGGTGCATTATACTCCTTAGAGAAGGCATAGCCAGCCCAAAGGATTACCATTTCAGGACGTAGTGCCAAGAGATCATCATCCTGACTACTCATGTACTTGGATTGGAAAGTTGTGTCAGCAGTCGCTTTCCAAGAATCATACTGGCGTGGGTAGAACTGAGCATAGAGTTCATTGCGACACTCTTGGTCGTCCAAATTGTTTCCTCCCTTAGCGATGAACTCGGCCTCATGAGACCTATTCATTATAGAATTAGCCAACAATCCTAACAAAAATGTTACGATAGCTAATATTCCTACTAATAACCAATTTCTTTTTTCATCGTTGTATCAATTAGTTTTGTTTTTATATCAATTATTTTTTTATCTTTTACTAAGTCTTGTATCCATTGAGGGGTATTCTCACCCATATCATCAATGATAGGAACTGGAGAGTGAGGAGCGGAGTTCAATCCGCGTACGCGACTGTGGGGCACCTCGCGGTGACACTCCCAGCAGAGCTTTTACCATTATCGGCATGTGCCATAGGAGCAGTTACTTTACCCTAGCCTCACTTCAGAGACAAGAGTGCTATGGCAGCGGATACAGTTCTCCTGTACTACCTTCTGCCCTGGAGCATGCATCTTTGATCACCTGTGGTTCGAGTCGAAAGGTGAACATGGTAGCATGCCTTAGCCCGTCATTGGCCTTGAAGTAATACTTACGGAACACATTGTCATGAGGTACATGGCAATCGTTGCAGACCGTATTGCGACCATGTGAGGAGTGCGACCATGTAGCATATTCCGGCTCCATGATATGGCAGTTCACACACGCCTTAGGGTCATCCGAAAGATAAGAATGCGCCTTGAAAGGTAAAATATATACCCACACAAGCCTATCAGAATCCCTACTAGAGAAGGAATCAGATACTTAAAAATTTTATTTTTAAGATTGCTTTCATTAGAAGACGTTGCCATTTTTGATTTTTTTGTTTTTATATCTTTTCTGCTGCAAAAAAATAAGTATTTTCTTTCATTCTACAAAATGAAAATAGCTTTTTAGTATTTTATTCTTATTCTAAATAAAGATATTTTTAACACTTATATGTCCGATTTTTCAAAGATTGATTTTTGCTCTCCAAAAAGACAAGAAGTAACGATTAAGCACCAATGGCTGTTCACTCCTTCATCTAACAAATTATTTCAAGAAAAATATCAAGAATTAAAAATAAATGTATTTTTGCCACAGTTTTTTTAATATCATACAAATATTTTCAAGGATGAATACGCTTATAGAAGGGACAACTATACTGATAGACAAGCTCTTTGCACTGGAGTTCTTTTCAAGCGGTCAATAAGCTCAAATGGGCTATCATCAAAAAAATACCACTTAAAAAGTTCAAAATAGGCCATGCAGGTACTCTCGACCCTTTGGCTACTGGTTTGCTTATCCCTATGTACAGGGAAGCATACCAAGCTGATTTTCGTCCCTACAGGATGCCCCCCAAGACCTATACTGGTACTATCGCCTTGGGAGCGACTACTCCTTCGTATGATTTGGAAAACTGAGATAGACGCTCGCTTTGCAACCTCTCACATCACAGAAGAACTAATAGAACAAATACGAAAGCAATTTCATGGGACAACTCCCTACAAAGCTCCTCCTCTTTTTCAGCTATTAAGAAAGACGGGAAACGCCTGTACTGAACTGGCTCGCAAAGGAGAAGTTACTGAAATACCAGAAAGAGAAATTACCATTCATTCCTTGGCTCTCACTCCTTCTGGTGAGAATATCCTTTCCTTTGAAGTGCACTGTAGCAAGGGTACTTATATACGTTCCTTAGCTCATGATATAGGAAAAGCCTTAGGAAGTGGAGCTCACCTAACTTCCCTGAGACGCACACAGATAGGGAGAATATTCGGTGCAGAGGCACTCTCTCCAGATGCTTTTGTAGAACTTCTAAATACCAAGATATGAAACTGAAAACAATTTATTAAACGAGAATTTCAACCTTAGGAATGTCTCGGCAAGAAACAGCCTTTTGTCATCACCCTCTCAATCATGCTCTGTATATTGGTTTCTTTTCATTATTGTAAGAGTGAACAACAAGCCCTGAAGAAATATGGCTTGAAGTGCCTTCCACAGAAGAAATCACTAAGTTATTGGAAGAACAAGAAAAAACTCGAAGATCCCCAAACAGAAGAAGACAAACCCTGCTGACAACTCCCTAAGTAACTACCCGCGCCTACAACGAAGCCGATTCACGTATAAAACAAGCTGAAGACCTTGAAAGCTTAGATGATCTCTTAGCAAAACAAGAGGCAGAAAATGCCTCTGGAGAAGGTGAAAATAGCTCTGAAGAAGGCGAAGGTACTGAACCGCCTAAGGTAGAACCTCACAAGGTCAATGATGGTATGTCCTTCAAGGATTTAGAAAAATACAAGCCTCAACCCAAAGATAAAAAAAGCTAACAAACGTACCCTTATTTCCTACTCTTTGGTAGGAAGAGAGGCTGTCTCAGAACTACCTAATCCTGTATATACGTGCGATGCTTCGGGCAAGGTGAAGTTATCAATATCATTGTAGATGGACAAGGACATGTCATAGAAGCCTCATACAACAAAAGTGCTTCTTCTACAGCCAATGGCTGCTTGATAGACAATGCTATCTATTACGCGCGAAAAGCTCGCTTTTAACAAGGATAGCAAGATCAAAACAAATCGGAACCATTACCTATTTATTTCAATGATACGAACTGCTTTTTCCCCAGGATGCTCCCTCTGTAGCTCCCCTTATGTTTCAGGCCATGTCTGACATTGTTTTCAAACTTATAAATCGAAAAGACTCTCAAGAGGCTACTCAGTTCTTGGAAAAGACTTTTTGTCCAAAAACAATCAATATTCTTATGAGAATACATTGGTCTACGAAAAGGATAAAGAGATTCTTGGTTCTCTTTGGTCTATTACAATGGCGCCCATATAGACTCTTTGTCACAAGCTGTATTTGACTTTGTTCAATCCACCTATGGGCATGACATTCGTTTGGAGAAAAGAGACTCAAGCAGGAGAGTACTATATAGATACCCTTAAGTGTATCCCAAAAAGTACAAGGCAAATGGAATAGGCTCTCTCTCCTACTCCATTTAAAAGAACTTCTAAGGGAAAAACCTTAGGCCTATTGGTTGCCATGGACAATCCTAAGGCTGAAAAACTATACCAACGTATGGGATTCGTGTATGCGGATATGAAAATGTTAGCAGGGGCTCCCTACAAGCACCTGATATACCAATCATAGAGCGTTAATTAATCATTAAACATTACTCCATCAATCATTAGATTTATTATCTTTGCATAAACAATAACTGATTACTTATGAATATAAAAAACTTTACAAGAGAAAAATAGAGAATGCATGGGAGAACCGCCGTCCCCTCTCCGACGAGGTCACCATGAATGCCATTGACGCGACCATAGACTTGCTCGATCGTGGAGAACTCCGAGTAGCCACTCCCTCTGATAAGGGATGGCAAGTACACGAATGGATAAAGAAAGCAGTTATTCTATACTTTCCTTTCCGCAAAATGGAAACCAAAGAGGTAGGTATCTTCGAATACTATGACAAGATTCCCCTCAAGCATAATTACGAAGACAAGGGTGTATGTAGTACCTCCTGCTACCGCACGTCGTGGGGCTTTTTTTAGCTTCAGGAGTTGTACTGATGCCTTCCTATGTAAATATCGGAGCTTATGTGGATAGTGGTACCATGGTAGATACATGGGCTACAGTGGGTAGTTGTGCCCAAGTAGGAAAAAATGTGCACATCAGTGGAGGGGTAGGTATCGGAGGAGTGTTGGAGCCCTTACAAGCAGCCCCTGTAATCATAGAAGATGGAGCTTTAGGATCTCGCTCCATCATTGTAGAAGGTGTACGTGTAGAGAAAGAAGCTGTCTTAGGTGCCAATGTAGTACTGACTGCCTCCACCAAGATTATAGATGTAACAGGCGAAAAACCTCAGAATACAAGGGCTATGTCCCTGCCCGCCCGTGGTAATCCCTGGTAGCTATACCAAGCAATTCCCTGCTGGCGCTTATCAGGTACCCTGCGCCCTTTATCATTGGCCAACGCAAAGCCTCTACTGACCTAAAAAAACTTCTCTCAATGAGGCTCTTAGGGATTTTAATGTGTCGGTGTAAACTAATATAATTGTTATATTTTTGTTAATTACATCTTTTTCTTACAACTACGCAAAAACATTGCGCAATAGGGTTGTAACTTTGCACCCAGAAAGAGAAAAAGAACCTCTATAACAAAACAAATTTATAACATATTAGGACAGTAGCTCAATTGGGTAGAGCAGGTAATGGTAAGATTATTTCCATGCGAGGTCAATTACCATTTACTTCTGAGCTTCTAACTCCCGGGTTGTGGGTTCGAGTCCCACCTGTCCTACAAAAAACAACTAAGAAAGGTCAAACAGAAGTTACTTCTCTTTTAGGTTAAGATTTACTTCTGTGATTACCTTTCTTTTTATTGTATCACGCTATGGAAAAAGACAATCACCCTACTGAAAGTTGCCCTAAGACAAAACGCTTTATTCGTCCCTGATTCTATGGTCTCACAAAGAGCCATACAGCCAGGTACCTTGGAATTGGTAGCTGCCCCTACGCCAACATGGTTTTGGGGTTACTGAAGAGCTTTTTGCACGCTATCAATGGTACTACCAATGAGTATCGTCAGTCAGTTGTCAAGGTGATAAAAGAGGTACTGAATGTAAAACTCAACTGGGCACCCCTTATCAAGAATTGGGAAGTGCCTACAGGCGAGAGTTTCATTGATCACCTTATCACCGCTTTCTATAATCAATATCCTGATTTGATAAAGTCTGACAACTATGTCAGCTATTGGTATGATTATGATGATTACTACGAAGCAAACGATATTAAGGACTACAATAGAGAATATTTCACCCATAAGCATGAGCGTTTTTTTAGCCTGTGGGCACTATATCCCTTATGGCACCTTCCCTTTGTGGCGCTACAATGGTTGTCCTTTCTGTGGAACCCTTTTTGAGATAGGTAAGATAGAACATACCGAGCAAGGTAGCAAACTCAAAATCCTTGATCTATGGCATGAAGCGGAAGCGAATACCTTTTTCCAAAACCTACTAAGCTCCAAAACAGCCTTGGATGCCACTCAGGCAGATTCGCTTAAATTGCTATTACCTTATTTCTCGGTGGATCCCCAGACTCATATTGGTATGAAGGAAACCCTTGTCTTGGTAGTAGATAACTATATTGGTCAGGGCAAGGAAGCGGAAGCGGCGCTTGTTTTAGCTCACCTACCGATATATTGCGCTATTTGTGGTATAAAAAACCAGTTTTTACAAATCGTAGAGCCTAAGACTATCATCAAGAAAGAAGCGCTAAATCACAGCCATATTACTAAATCTTTTAGACAAACACCTCTCTGCCAAAGAAAGAGCACAAAAAGAACTCAAAGCTCAAGTACTCCCGCACTGAATGTGTCCGTGTAGCTCGTTGGCTCAATGCTTTGCCGCTTTCAGCGGAAAAAGGCATGTGAGATCATGCACCCTAAGCGTGAAATGTGGGTGCGCTTTATCCGTGCCTTGCGCTTGGCGGAATACAGCAAGAAGAAGGGTTTTGAAAGACTCGCTACCCTCTTGGATGTATTCTATAACGAGTGTTATGAAGTATGGCAAGCTAAGCTCAATGCCGCTTACCTGAATATGGATAGCCAAAAGGCTTTTTCCTTGCTCAAACAGCGTCCCTGGGGTCTTTGCCCGCTCTCTCTTTGCTTGCATGCTTTATGGCTGGGAGCGGACGAGACACTTGAGGCTTTCAAGGAAATCATAGATCAGGGTGCCTACACGCCTACTCTTTACTCTGAATATGTATGCCGATTTGTACTTTTAGCAAAGAGGGAAAGCGCAGTGTACAGACTATTTTGGGAACTCGAGTGGAAATCCCTAAGCATCCCTTGGTTGTCGGAAGCTATAATGAGGAGCAATTGGCTGAGATGAAGAGCAAGATAGAAGACCTTTGCTTATGGAGCATCCAACGTCAGTTTGCTAAGGAAGAAAACAAGAACCAATCTATCTATATAGACCCACAACTCTATCATATTCCATTACCTATAGGGGATAGAAGTAATAATGTACATGACTTTAATGCTACCCTTATGGGTACCCGCTTCCCATTGGAGGGCAACGAAATACGCCTTTTTATGCAATGGGGAAAAGACCTGCCAGCTCAAGACTTGGATATGGACTTGTCCTGCCGTATCATCTATCAGGATAGGTCAGATATTTGCTATTTTGGGCATCTTACCACCTTAGGTTGCCAGCATAGTGGGGATATCCGCAGTATTCCTAACAAAGTAGGTACGGCCGAGTATATCAATATTGATATCAATACCCTACGTCAGCACAAGGCTAAATATGTACTTTTTACCTGCAATGCGTATTCCAATGGTGCTTTGTCGCCTAACTTAGTAGTAGGTTGGATGGATAGCAAGCATAAGATGAAAGTATCCGAACGCACAGGGAGTAGCTTATGATCCTTCTGCGGTGATTCATCAGGTACGTATCACCCAACCCTTGCAGAAGGGACTGCTCTTTGGGATATTGGACGTGGAGGCTAAGGAGATTATCTGGATGGAACTTCCTTTCCAAGGACAAGTAGCTCAGACTCTTTCTATAAGTGGAGTAAAATCCCTCTTACAGAAACTCAATAGCAAGCTCACTATCGGTAACCTACTGGCTATCAAAGCAGAAGCACAAGGACTACAGATAGAGAGTGATCCTACTCTTGCCGATGAGGGTGTATGATATGCAATGGGCTGGGCAAGGTAATGTCAGTAAATTATTTTTAGGGTAATTTCCTAAATATTTTTTTCTCTTTAAAGAAAAATGTATTACATTTGTGGCAATTTTTAAAAGTAATACCATGAATCACAACATTAAACCAGGAGTTGCAGTAGGAAAAAGAAGTGCAAGAGATTTTCCAATATGCAAAAGCAAAAAGGATTTGCCCTCCCCGCAGCAAATGTTATCAGTTCTAACAGTATCAATGGTGTATTAGAAGCTGCTGTGGCTATGAAAGCACCCGTAATTATCCAATTCTCCAACGGAGGAGCTCAATTTATGGCAGGCAAGGGTCTTTCCAACGAAGGTCAAAAAGCCGCTATATTAGGGGCTATCGTAGCGGGCCAAGCAGCACGCAGTTAGCTGAAGCTTATGGAGCTACAGTTATCCCTACATACTGACCACTGTGCTAAGAAATTGCTTCCTTGGATAGATGGGCTATTGGATGCCTCTGAGGAACATTTCAAGGCTACTGGCAAGCCTCTTTTCAGTTCTCACATGATTGACCTTTCAGAGGAACCACTGAAAGAGAATATCGAAATCTGTAAGAAATACCTTTGAGCGTATGAGCAAAATGGGGATGACGCTTTGAGATAGAACTTGGTATCACTGGAGGAGAAGAAGATGGAGTAGATAACTCCGATGCGGATGAGTCTCGCCTATACACCCAGCCTGAAGATGTGGCTTATGCTTACGAAGAGCTCCTCAAGGTAAGTCCACAATTTACCATTGCAGCAGCTTTCGGTAATGTACACGGTGTATACAAGCCAGGAATGAAACTTACCCCTAAGATCCTAAGAAACTCACAAGAGTATATCTCTAAGAAATACAATGTAGCACACAATACTATTGACTTTGTATTCCACGGAGGTTCAGGCTCTACTCTCGAGGAAATCCGTGAGGCAATTAGCTATGGGGGTAGTTAAGATGAATATAGATACCGACCTACAATATGCCTTCACTGAAGGGGTACGTGACTATATGAAGAACAAAAGCCGCTTACCTACAAAGCCAGATAGGAAATCCTGAAGGAGCGGATGTACCTAATAAAAAGTACTATGACCCTCGTGTATGGCTCAGAGAAGGAGAAAAAGACTTTCATCGCTCGTGTGAAGAAAGCCTTCGAAGACCTCAATAATGTAAATACCTTATAATCGTATTTAAAAGTAAAGAACAAAGAATAAAAGTAAAAAGTGAAGAATTACTATAAGGTAGTTCTTCACTTTTTCATTTTTCACTCTTCACTTTCAAAGGTTGCCATTGCCTCATAGAAATCCTGCTCATCGATACCAAGATTTTGGCAAAGCCACTTAGCGCCTGATAGGTAGTTCATCCTCTCCTTTCCTGAGATCATAAGAGCATTTCCCTTCAGGAGTAACAAGATAGGTAGTTTGTCCATTTTCTATATAATCAGCAGTGACATAGGGCATGAGTCGTAGTTGATTCTCTGTAGCTTCTGCTATAGAAGAGAGCGGGGAATCTTCTTGATTATACACCAAGATTCCACCTTTGGTGATAGTATTGATAAAATCAGCATATACCTCCTTTAAAGTCTCCTCAATATGGCTAACCAAAGCCAAGGTAGGTGCATAGGTATGGAATATTGAGCCTTATCCACTTCACTATAGGATTCATTGCCTTCTATCAAAACAAATTCCGCCCTGTAGAAAATCTACAAGAAGGCTTATCCCCTATGGGCGTTTCTAAAAATAGTCTATCTCTTTGGAGAAATATTCCATTGTATGTAGTACCATAGCCGCTATTTCTTCCCTACCCTGGGTGCCAGTGACAACCACTCGGGTTTTTAGCTTATGAAGTTGGTATAGGAAAGCTCCATAAGAATAAATAGGCAACTGGAGCTCCTGTGCTTTTTGCCATTGTGGATGTGTAGTTGAGATACCCTCTGCCACCACTACTGCTTCTATATTTGGAGTAAGTGCTTCCCTGAAGTACTTACTGAAACCTCATGCACAGACGATAGTGCTGCTACAAGGGATTGCAAGAAAGGTTCTCCCTCTGTAATAAAGTGTATTTTCATCGTTGTTATTTAGAACTGCAAATTTACAAAAAAATAGCTTTCTATTCTGATCAATTATATGTTTTTATCTTTGCTGCATAAAACTATATAAAATTATTTTTATGAACAGATTTAGAAAAAATGGTAACCGTAGTTACTGCTCTTTTTGCCTTGCAGGCTGCTATGGCACAGGATGATGTACAAATCACTTTTGACAAACTTCCTGCCAAGGATGAGGGTATTGTAAAAAGCCTATTCCCTAAAGATGATGTACAAATCACTTTTTGACGAACTTCCTGCCAAGGCTCAGAGTTTTGTAAAAACCCATTTCCTAAAGAAGAAGTCGCTTCAGTATGGAAAGACACAGAAAAGAAATGCTTCGTGTAGAGGATTATACAGTAGCTCTAAGCAATGGAACCAAAGTAGAATTCCTTCCTAATGGAGAATGGAAAGAAATAAAAATCAAGAGGTTCTGAAATTCCTGCAAAAGATTATTCCTAATGGGATTGCCCAATATGTAAGCCAGAATTACAGTGGTCATCCTATTAAGAAAATCAGTAAAGAACGCAATGGATACGAAGTAGAACTCATTGGAGGAACTTATTTAGAATTTAGCCGAAACGGAAAAATTCCTACGTATAGAGCGACTAATCAAAAATAAAAATCGGGAGTACATCCCGATTTTTATTCATTCATACTCATAAGGAACTCTTCATAGTCCTTTGTTTTTCTTCATTCTATCTTGGATAAGCCCGACAGCTTCCATTATATTCATATCGGATAGGTACTTACGAACAATCCTCATACGCTGGAGTGTATTTTTCATCCTCTCTATAATAAAGTGTATTTTCATCGTTGTTATTTAGAACTGTAAATTTACAAAAATAGCTTTCTATTCTGATTTTTTTCAATTATATGTTTTATCTTTGCTGCATAAAACTATATAAAATTATTTTTATGAACAGATTTAGAAAAATGGTAACCGTAGTTACTGTCTCTTTTTGCCTTGCAGGCTGCTATGGCACAGGATGATGTACAAATCACTTTTTGACAAACTTCCTGCCAAGGCTCAGAGTTTTGTAAAAACCCATTTCCCTAAAGAAGAAGTCGCTTCAGTATGGAAAGACACAGAAATGCTTCGTGTAGAGGATTATACAGTAGCTCTAAGCAATGGAACCGAAGTAGAATTCCTTCCTAATGGAGAATGGAAAGAAATAAAATCAAGAGGTTCTGAAATTCCTGCTTCCATCATTCCTTCAGGTATTAGAGATTATGTAAAGAAGAATTATGCTCTTCTACTATTAAGGATATTAAGAAAAACGCTATGGCTATGAAGTGGAACTCACAGGAGATATTGACTTTGAGAGTTCAACTCCAAAGGAAAAATTTCTTAGAGTAGATGATTAATAAAAAATCGGGAAAAAAATCCCGATTTTTATTCGTTCATAGTCATGAGAAACTCATTGTTATCTGTTGTTTTCACTCTATCATGGATAAATTCCATAGCTTCCACTACATTCATTTCTGAAAGATACTTACGAACAATCCACATACGCTGAAGTGTCTTTTCATCCTGCAATAGGTCATCACGACGCGTAGAGGAGTCTATCAGGTCGATCGCAGGGAATATACGCTTGTTGGCTATACGTCTGTCCAATTGCAATTCCATATTACCTGTACCCTTGAACTCTTCAAAAATCACATCGTCCATTTTGGAACCAGTATCGGTAAGTGCCGTAGCAATAATAGAGAGAGCCACCTTTTTCTATATTTCGCGCAGCTCCAAAAAAAGCGTTTTTGGACGGTGTAGCGCATTGACATCGAGCCCCCAGTAAGTACTTTTCCCTGAAGAAGGCTGTACTGTATTATAAGCACGAGCCAAGCGGGTAATAGAATCCAAGAGAATAACCACATCATGCCCACACTCTACCAAGCGTTTTTGCTTTTTCCAATACAATATTAGCGATCTTGACATGTTCAGTAGCTTCTTTGTCAAAGGTAGAGAGATGATCTCCCCTCTTACACTTCTTTTGCATATCAGTTACCTCTTCTGGACGTTCATCGATGAGTAATACCATCAAGTATACCTCTGGGTGATTGTCTGATATTGCATTGGCAATATCCTTAAAGCAGACTTGTTTTCCCTGTTTTAGGCTGAGCCACAATCATTCCACGTTGTCCTTTTCCGATAGGAGCAAAAAGATCTATAATACGAGTGGAAGTAGAACTTCTTCTGCCCGATAGATTGAATTTTTCATTAGGGAATATTGGGGTAAGATTGTCAAAAGACACCCTATCGCGTACCGATTGTGGATCGCAACCATTTATTTTAAGCACTTTGATTAAGGGATAGTATTTTTCTCCTTCCTTAGGAGGACGTACAGTTCCCAATACTGTATCTCCGGTACGGAGACCAAAGAGGCGTATCTGAGAAGGAGATACATAAATATCATCCGGAGAAGCTAAGTAGTTAAAGTCCGAAGAGCGAAGGAAGCCATAGCCGTCAGCAACAAGTTCGAAAACCCCTTCACACTCTACAATTCCTTCAAATTCGAAATCAGGAGAACGATAGCGATTCTTCTTTTCCTTATCATAATTCTCTCCATTATTTACCTTAGGAGAGGTATTATAAGGAGTATTGTTTTTGATTGGTATTATTGTTACTTACAGTAGAATTTTCTATAGGAGCATTGGCAGTTACCTCCTTACGTTCCTGCTTAGGAAAAATTATTGTTTCTTTTTATCTTTATTGGGTGTATATTTTCCTTTGCCTTCAGCCTTTCCTTGAGCATCAATTTTTCTTCTTTGGAGCAGGAGCACCCACATCCTTGGCTGGAGTATCTTGTGGTTTTGGAGTATTTTCCTTAGGCTGAGGGGTATTATTTTTAGATTTTTCCTTTTGGGGACGTACTTCTTTTGTTTTAGGTGTCCCTTGTGGAGTAGTCACCTGTGGAGTAGGAGCTTCTTGTTTTTTTATTATTTTTGGGAGTTTTGTTTTTTCTCTTTTTCCTTAGGGCAAGGATTCTTTGGCTGGGGGTAATCAGAGAAGGATTTTCTGCTTGGAAATCTATAATACGATAGATAAGCTCTTCTTTTTAAGGGTTTTTTTGTTTTTTCATCCCTAAAAGATTGTGCAATTTCTTGCAAATCAAGAAGTTTCTTCTCCTTTAAATCGGAAATTTCAAACATATATTGGTAAGTTGATATGAGTTGTTGTTGATAGAAAGTTTACTTATATGAATATTGCAGCCGTATTGTACACTGCTCTTAGATAGCCTTCAAATAAGATAGAATATTTCTTCTAAGATAGAATATTTCTTCAAGGATGGTGTTACTTTGGAACTATACAGAGGAATTACCTATCCTTGAAATACTTAATTTTGAGATTGCAAAGGTACATATGATTTTATAAAAATTTTTCACTATCTTTGCCTCTCATAAATCAATAAGATGATACAGCGCATACAAACCATTTATCTATTGATTGTCAGCATCATAAGTGGATTCTTTTCTTTCTATAGTATAGGAGATTGGACTACTTTTTGGGGCTCTTAGGAGCCAGTTGTCTGCTGGCAATAACAAGTATCTTTTCTTTTTAAGAACCGCCAAAACCAATTTGTTTTTAAATAGAATCAACATTTTGTGTAACCTTATTTTACTAGGTGTATTCTCGTGGAGGGTGCTACAATCATCTGGAGAAAAATTCTTTTTCTGAGAAAGGTGTTCAGCTCGTAGTTCCATTCATTTCTATCGTATTTTTGTATTTGGCCAATCGTGCCATTCACAGGGACGAAGAATTGGTAAAAATCGGCAGACCGCCTGCGATAATACTGAGTAACTTTGTGTGTTGTCCTATCCTACTTAGGTGAGTAGGGATAGGATTTTTACACTGAATCAAAAAGCCACCCAAAAGGGTGGCCTCCATATAAATATGAAAAACTATAAACTTAGATAAGAAGCTTTTTGAATTTCTTAACCAAATCCTTAGGAGCTCCTTTTTTGGTTTACCAAAATAGCTATGGTCTTATAGCGAACATAGTCCTTACTTGCGTAAAGATAACCTTTGTTATCATTTTCAGTCCCCAAGAGTTCTTTACAATATAGTATTCCCTACCATTCTGATCTTTGGCAAGTCCTACGATATGCATAGAGTGGTCATCGAGGGTCTGGTAATTATCAAAAGCCTGTTGGCGCATTTGAGGAGTGATAGTTTTTCCTTCCAATAAGTATGATAATAATTTTTCCTGTTCTGCTGGGTTGAGGCTATCAAAATCTTTTTCAGGGACAATTGCCAAACCATTCTTCCAGCTGAAGAATTTTTCAGATACATCGGCTTCCCAACCTACTGTATAGCCTTTTGCTCAAAGCATAGTCAATGGTAGTAATGAAATCCTCCATATTCACATTGAAAGCATAGTCATAGCTCCAGTTGTCAGGTACAGCCATTAGTACATTCTGGTACTTAGGTCTGTCCTCTACGGAAATCATTTCGATGTATTTTTCATCTTCTAAAGCCTACATATTCTTTTGGCAAAAAGAGTGAGCGTCATACATCTTACCATTATACATAAAGGTCTTGGGCACGGCACCTAAGTAAGTATCCATTTTTTCTCAAAGACTTCCTTCCAATCGTTTGGGAGCTTTTTCATCTTGACAAGCTCTTCCAAGTACGGTTTTAGGTCTTTTGCATCTCATCGAAATTATTATAGGTTGCTCCATTGATAAGCCCTGTGTAGGCCGACTGAGGAATCACCCCATACTTACGATAGCTATTAATCACATCATGAGGTTCTCCCCATCGCCCCCAGTTGAGCGCGCCATGCATACGTACATAATTAATCGCCTTATCTAAATAGATCTTACGTGCAGTATAGATTTCGGCCAAATCCACAGGTTGTTTTTCTTCTTCAAGGCTTCTGATTCCAAGAAAGAAGACCCAGCATAGCTCCAGCAAGTACCACTCAACCCTGATTCTTCACCTCAGTAGCATCCAAAGGCTAATATCGGTTTGATTTGGTAATACTTTTTGTATATCTGTTCCTTTGTTATTGGCTAATGCGTTGATCAAGTTCTCCTGAGCAAAAGGCTTGCCCTGCACCAAGGAGTACAAGAACAGAAAAAAATCTTTGTATCATCATATAGCAATTTAGGGTTTTGATATCTCAAACAGTGTCAAGAAAAAGATATTACTAGCTTATATAAGGAGCTTTTTAAACTTCCTTACCAAATCCTTTAGGAGTACCTTTCTGATTTACTATAATGTTCATAGTTTTGTAACGAACATAGTTTTTGCTTACATATAAGTATCCTTTTGTTATCATTTCTAGTTCCCCAAGAATTCTTCACTATATAATATTCTCGTCCTTTTTGGTCTTTGGCTAGTCCAACGATCTGCATAGCATGGTCATCGGTAGTTTCATAGTTATCAAAAAGCCTCTTGGCGCATCTGAGGAGTGATTTGTTTCTCATTCCAATATACATGGAAATAGTCTTTTTGTTCTGCTTCGCTGAGGTCTTTGTAATCTTTCTCAGGAACAAGTGCTAAACCATTTTTCCAGCTAAAAAGATTTTTCAGAAACATCGGCTCCCCAACCTACTGTATACCCTTTGCTTAGTGCATAGTCAATAGTACGGATAAGATCTTCCATAGTGACATTGAAAGCATATTCGTAGCACCAGTTATCTGGAACAGCCATGAGGGTATTGCAATACTTAGGACGGCTTTCGATGGAGATAAGGCTCATGTATTTTTCATCCTGTAGACCTACTACTTCCTTACCAAAAGTCTCTGGAGTATACATTTTTCCATTATACATAAAGGTCTTAGGCACCGCTCCCAAATAAGAGTCCATTTTTGTTCGAAGACTTCTTTCCAGTTAGCAGGTACTTTTCCTGAAGCTACAATTTCTTTAAGATATGCTTCCAAATCTTTCTGCATTTCCTTGAAATTGTTCTTAGTAGCTCCATTGATAAGTCCTGTATAAGCAGACTGAGGTACAGCTCCATATTTGTGATACATATTGATCACGTCATGCATTTCTCCCCATCAGCCCAAGTAAGTGCTCCATGCATACGGAGGTAGTTAATGGCTTTTTCCAAATACACCTTACGAGCGGTATAGATTTCAGCCAAATCTACAGGTTGTTTTTTCTTTTTGATCATTTCTGATTCTAAGAAAGAAGACCCTGCATAGCTCCAGCAAGTTCCACTGTGTCCCTGATCCTTCACATCAGTAACCCCTACTGCGAAAAACAGGTTTAATCTGATAGTACTTTTGTACATCTTTTCCTTGATTGTTGGCCAATGCATTGATAAGATTATCCTGAGCAAAAAGCCTGACTGATACTCATTAAAGCGAGTACTGAAAGTATTTTTCTCTCATAATTAATAATTTAGAATACTATTTATTTGATATTTATGTAATTTTTCTCTTCCTTTTAAGAAAGCTATTTCCATCAAAAAGAGCATCGTACGACCTCTCCTCCAAGTCTCTACCAGCTTAGCAGCGGCTAAGGCAGTTCCTCCAGTAGCTAAGACATCGTCATGTACCAAGACCTTTTTCCCCTTGGAGTATGGCATCGGTATGTATTTCTAAGCTACTGTGTCCGTACTCCAAATCATAACTCTCACTGATAGTTTCTGCCGGCAATTTCCCTGGTTTTCTTACAGGAACAAAGCCTACTTGCAGGGGCTTGTGCTAAGAGCATCCCAAAGAGAAAAACCTCGGCTTTCGATCCCAGCAACCTTGTCTATTTTCAACCCTTTGAGAGGCTCTATGAGTTGTTGTAGCACTTTCTGAGTAATTTGAGGATTTCTCAGCAGAGGTGTTATGTCCTTGAATACTACACCCTTTTTAGGAAATTATATACATTTCTTACAAAGTCTTCTATTTCTATATCATTCATTTACTTAACTCTTTATCTCTAAATTATATTTTTATGCAAAGATACGTTTTTCCTTGAAATAACCTACACGAATCAATAATAATTTATTGTATGAGTCCGTCTACAATACGTATGATTCGCTGGGTCTGTGCAGCGATATCCTCTTCATGGGTTACGATCACAATAGTAGTTCCCCTTTGGTTAATTTCTTTGAAGATTTGCATCACCTCATTAGTAGTTTTGGAATCCAGCTGACCTGTAGGGTTCGTCGGCAAGAAGCAAAGGAGCATCGGCAATAAGAGCCCGTGCTATAGCCACACGCTGGCGCTGTCCTCCAGAGAGTTCATTAGGAAAGTGTTTTTGCCCAATTGGCAATCCCCAAGGGTTCGAGCTTCTCCATGGCTTTTTGTTCACGCTCCTTCTTGGAAACATTTTGATAGAACAAAGGAAGAGCTACATTCTCTACTACATTTTTATAAGAAATAAGATTAGCCGCTTGGAAGACAAAACCTATATTCCGACTACGATAAGCGGAACGCTCTATGCTATCCAAGTTCTTCATATCCTTATTATCAAACAGATAGGTACCACTATCATAAGTATCCAACAAACCAATAATATTCATCAAGGTAGATTTCCCTGAACCTGACGCACCCATGATAGAGACCATTTCTCCTTTTTCTATTTCCAAATTGATTCCTTTTAGCACCTGAAGGGTATCATACTCAGTACGATAAGCCTTCTTTATATCAGTTAGCTGAATCATTTTGTACAATTTTATCATCCTTGGTAAGCCCTTGAGTTATTTCTGTATATTTACCATCAGAAATACCCAATTCGATATACTTTTTTTCTCTATCTTTTTCACCTTTTACCCACACATAAGTAGAATCATTCCTATAAGTAATGTATTTTTTTCCTCAATGCTGGGTACATTTTTTTCTTACTACTGAGTACACTTCCGCAGTAGCTGAGTATCCAGAGCGAATCACAGGCATCTGTGAGTTTACAGGAAACTCAGCCTCAAGGGTATACTTCATAATTCCATTTTCTAAAGTACCCTTAGAAGATATTTTAGTAATTTTTGCCTTGGTATTAAGATCCTTATAAGCATTGAAGGCTAAAGAGATGCTATCTCCTAAGTGTATATTCTCCAAATATTGTTCGGCCAATTGGGTACGGAAGATAAATTGCCCCATTTTGGCCAAGATAGCCACCGTAATACCAGAGTTCAGTGTATTTCGTTCTATGACAGAAGCCCCTTCTTCCAAAGGAAGATCTATAACTGTGCCTGAGATACTGGACTTGACGATGTTCGAAGTCTCCTTCTTGCCCACTACCTTGCCCGTTTTCTGGATAGCCAACTGATTCTGAGCGGATAAAAGCTGTTCCCTAGCGGTACCATATTCCCTCTGACCACTTTCCATAGCTGCTTGAGAGATTGTCTGTGCCTGAAAAAGTTTCTGTGAACGCTCATAAGAGAGCTTGGCAGCATCATAATTGATCTGTGCCATCTTGACATTGTTCTCCAAACGCTCAAGCTCCAAGGTACTTGGTACCAGACTGATAGAAGCCACAGGAGATCCCTCTTGTACCACATCTCCTATCTTGACAAAGATTTTATCCAATACCCCTGAGAGTTGGGATTTTTAGCTCGATTTCTTTCACGGGATATACATTGCCTGGGATGTATATCTCCTCTTTGATGTCCCTATTTTTCAATACTTGTGGTAGGAGTAGTTTCCTTAGGGGCGGACTGGCTAAAACCAGAAATAAGCCAATATCCCCAATACCAATAGGGCTAAGATAAAAAGAATTTTTCGTTTCATAAAAAAAGATTTTTTTATAAGTTTTGAGGATTGAATTTTGAGTTTTAAGTTTTTTTGAGGATTGAAGTAAGGATTATATTTGCCCCTTCTACCCTTCCCTAAAGAGGAAACTTATCATTTTTCACTTCTTCGCACTTCTACCTTTTCTCGCTCTCCAAAAAAAGGTTCAATCGGCGTACCCAAGAGGTTTTCTTATATGAGATAAATATATCTATCGCTAAGAGAGCAAAAGGCAATAGCTAAAAACCACTGGAACTGATCCTTATAATCGGAGAATACCTGAGATTCGTATTCATTTTTTTCTCTATGCTATCCAATGCTTTTTGTAAGGCATCCAAAACCTCTTTGGTATTGGCACCATTGAAATATTTTTCCTCCTCCTTCTTGTGCTATTTCCTCCAAGAGTGCTTGGTTCAGCTTGGTGATAACCACCTGTCCATTGCTATCTCTTTTTAGCCACTATCTGCCCATTTTTCACTCACAGGGAATTGTAGCTCCTTGAGCTGTTCCCAATCCTATAGTAAAAAGGCGTATTCCCTTATCCTTAGCTTCCTGTATAACAGTATCCACCCCTGCTGGTGATCCTCTCCATCGGAGAGAATGATAAGTATTTTGGAGGTCTGAGAACTCTCTTCGAAGTAATTGATAGCCATCTGGATAGCCTCTCCTATAGCTGTTCCTTGGGAGGAAAGCATATTGGTATTGATACCCTCCAGAAATATCTTGGCTGAGGAATAATCTGAGGTCAGTGGCAGCTGTGGATAAGCCTGTGCTGCATAAGGAATGAAAGCCACTCTATCGCCATGGAGTACCTCTATAAGCTGGGAGATGATATGCTTTGCCTTTTCGATACGATTGGGCTTGACATCTTCGGCAAGCATACTCTTGGAGACATCAATAGCAAAGACAATATCCACCCCTTCCCTTTTGACTGTCTCCAACTTAGTCCCTACCTTGGGATTGGCAAGAGCTATAACAATGAAGACAAAAACCAAAGCAAAGAAAACCAACTTCACCCATGGCTTAAAAAAAGAGCGCTGAGGCACCAAGCGGGAGAAAGTAGCTTTCTGAGCAAAGTGCTTACTGGCTTTTGCTTTCCAAAACTGTACTCCAAAAATAGAGTAACACAATCAAGGGAAGTAGTAATAATAAGTAAAAATATATCTTTTCTTCTATGTGTATCATACAAAACTTCTAAAAATAGTATGTCTTAATCCAAATTCGCCTACAAGAAAAAAACCAAGGCTAAGATAGCCCATAGGCGAAAGTTTTTCTTGATGTTGGTAGTATTTTTAGTTCTTCTATTTTAGATTTTTCTAACTTATCAATCTCGGTGTGAGATCTGTGCTAACTTGTTATTATCGGTAGCCCTGAAGTACTTTCCTCCTGTAATTTTTTTGATATTTCAGCTAATAATTTTTCATCTATCTCTACTGGTACCATATCATACTGAAAGGAGCCATCAGGATTATAAGCTACAGGAGAGTGCTTTTCCATTGGTCCCTCATTCCTATAGTATAGACACGGATTCCATATTCTTTGGCCAATTCAGCAGCACTAAGCGGGTCTATCACCCCCGTATTATTAACCCCATCGGTCATTAGGATAATCACCTTACTTTTTGGTCTTGCTATCCTTAAGCCTATTGATGGCCGTACCAAGCCCATTCCTATGGCTGTACCATCCTCTCATTTCTCCCTGCCTAATCTCCTTAAGAGCTTGTAGTACAATAGATTTATCAGTCATAGCAGGTACTTTTGTATAGCTTTCTCCCGAATAGACAACAATCCCTATACTGATCAGAAGCACGCTGCTGGATAAACTGAGCAGCGACTCTCTTAAGCGCTTCTATTCTGTTGGGTTTGAGGTCTTTGGCAAGCATACTGGAGGACATATCTATTGAGAGGATAATATCAATCCCCTCAGTGGTTTTTGTCTTGGTAATTTCCGAAGAAGAGCGAGGGCGTGCCAAGGCAATTATCAAGCAAACCAAGGACAGCCCACTGAAGGATATACAATATAGGCCTTAGCCGTGTACGCCATGTAGGAACAGACCTTACTCCTGCAAAGAGGAGAAAAAGTACAGAAGGAATTTCTTTTTTTCGCCCAATCCACAGCCACCCACAAGAAGAGGAAAAAAGTAGAAAAAGCCAAAAATTCAGGATTCACAAAGGTTATATCTTTCATTTCTATATTTATGGAAAACATCTGTGTTTTCAAGGTTCAAAGTTACTATTTTTTTGGAAGTTTTTCAAGATCATTTTCCTTGACTATACCCCTAAAAAAGCTACCCTCGTAGGATAGCTTTTGTTCTTCAAACTATTTAAAAATTAGTTTACTGCATTAGATAGTTCAGTTCCAGCTTTGAACTTCACTACTTTTTAGCAGGTATTTTGATAGTTTTACCTGTCTGAGGATTTCTTCCTTCACGGGCAGCTTTTTTTCAGTTACTGACCAAGAACCAAATCCTACCAAAGAGATTTTATCTCCTTTTTAAGGTTTTTCTACGGTTGCTAAAAAGCTTCTAAGGCCTTTTTGCATCGGCTTTTTGAAAAGTCCAGCCTCTTGTGCAATAGCGTCGATGAGTTCTGTCTTGTTCATAAAATTAAATACTTAAATCGTTAAATACAGTACAAAAGTAATATTTTTATTGAGAAAACAATCACTTCAACAAGAAAAAAATATTTGAAAATGAGTAACTTTATATTTTTATTTGTTTTATTATATTTTTTTATAAATTAAAAATCATACATATCTAAACAAAAAAATCCCCTCTGTAAAGTAAAATCCGTTCAAAAACTCCTGAGCAGTCATTCTTTTTGGACGGGAACTGCAATATTTCAATCCGTAAAAACCCTCCTCGGACAGCTACTTCTATTTTTATTCTGCAAGCGAATACTTCCTATCTTAAGAGTATGGGGCTCGTCTACAGGAGTAGCCTCATAGATCTTTACCGCATATTCCTCTCCTGATGATAGAGCAATGCCCATGCTGTAGGATAGGGGAGCCATGCCACGTACAAAATGATCTATCTCCCAGAGGGATTTTTTTCCCAAGGAATACGAGAGGTTTCTTTGTGTATCTTGGGAGCTTCCTTAGGCATCACCTCCTTAGGGTTGAGGCTTGGCTATGGCCTGCCCTGAGGCGATGAGGAGCCAAGGTCTGCACCACCAGATCGGCACCTACTGTCATGAGCTTATCATGGAGTGTTCCTGCGGTCTCACGAGGAGCAATAGTCACTTCCTCCTTCAGGAGGATAGCCCCAGTATCTATCTGGTCATCAATGAGAAAAGTAGTCACTCCTGTAGTGGTTTCTCCATTGATAATTGCCCAATTAATGAGGGCAGCCCTCGATAGTCTGGAAGCAAAGAAGCATGTAGGTTAAAGGTACCTTTGGAAGGCATCTGCCAGACAACCTTAGGAAGCATACGAAAAGCCACTACCACTTGTACATCTGCCTGAAACTCCTTAAGTGCTGCCAAAAAAGCCTCATCCCTGAGGGAAATAGGCTGCAAAACCGGAATCTGCTGAGAGAGTGCATACTTCTTGACAGAGGATTCTTGCAACTTCTGCCCACGCCCCGCAGGCTTATCGGCTACTGTTACTACGGCTACTACTTGTAACCCTTCCTCTACCATTCTTTTGAGTACCCCTGTTGCAAAAATCAGGAGTCCCATAAATATAATACGTAAATCTTTCATCTGAAATTGGTTGTTGGTGTTAATGATTATTGGTATTCATCATTAAAGGATTCCATTAAGCTTAGAATGTAGCTTGGTTGTTTGTGTATCTGTAAGACTAGCCACATAGCAAGTAATGGCCAATATCTGCTCATAGAGTTCCTCTTCTTCTAAGAGATAGCGAGTAGGAACTGTCTTAAGAATAATATGGTCATAAGAAGAGGTCGTTCCATGCCACTTGTGATAGACCGCTGTAAAGTAGACCCTTAGCAAATGTTGAAGAATCGCATACCCTGCCAGCTCTTTCTCTACCACTTGAGGGGACTGATAGATATTGCTTACACTCAGGTCAATGATATCCTTAATCTGGAGCTTATACTTACTCTTTTCCAAAAGAGAAGTAGTAAAATCGCCCCTAAGGAGGCTTTCCTCATTTTCCTCAAAGAGTGCCACCGCTTCTCCCTATAAGGGTTCCTATAGAGAGCGCCCTGAGATAAGCGATTCTATCCTGCTTATGTGAGAGCTGATAGTATTTTTCGGTAATATTCTCTGGCTTAATCTTGCTGCCACGTATCAGCTGAATGAGATACTCCAAGGCATGTTCCTCGGGAATCCAACCTAAATTGATACCATCCTCGAAATCGATAAGAGTATAACAGATATCATCAGCCGCCTCGACCAAGAAAGCCAAAGGATGACGTACATATCGTGCTTCATCTCTGTCCCCTATTGCCCTGAGGGAAAGTTCTTGGGCAACCTCGTGGAAAAGCCTTATCCGATTGGAAGATATTATACTTCTTGTCATAAACTGCTCCTGAGGGTTTTTATAGGTAAGGATTCCTTAGGATATTTGATAAAAAGTCCCCAAAGTAGCATAAGTAGGCGCAAGCCCCCTGTACCCCAGCTCTACTTTCGGTAAGTATCTTAAAACCATTGGCATTGCCCTCAAAACTACATAGGTCAGCATATTCACGATCAGAAATCTGTCCCTTGAGTACACTCCCCTCATGATAGCGAAAGAAATCTCCTATAGCTTTTTCACCGCTATGTCCAAAGGGAGGATTCCCTATATCGTGAGCCAAAGCTGCCGAAGCAACAATGGTACCAAAATCATTCATTTGGTAGCCCAACTCCTGTAAGAGAGGATACTTCTGGAGTACCTTTTGCTCCTATGGCACGCCCTAAAGAGCGCCCCACAACGGAAACTTCCATACTATGGGTCAAGCGTGTATGTACAAATCCAGAGCCTGAGAGGGGAATCACCTGAGTCTTGTCCTGCAGACTACGGAAAGCTCCAGAGAAGACAATGCGATCATAATCTACATCATAGCTTAGTCGTGTAGGATCTTCTTGCTCTCGTGAGCGGGTTTTGAGTATCTCCTTGTTTACGCAAGGAAAGTAGACGTTGCCAGTCCATCATTTGAGTTTTTAATTTTGAGTTTTTAATTTTGAGTTTTTAATTTTTGAATTGTAATAACTGTTCACTGATTACTGTTCACTGCTCACTGATTAATAGGATATATTTTTAGGGTTCCTAATTGCTTCTATCAGAGAGGTAGCGCTCTGGGCTATTGTCTTATCTTTAGAAGTAGTGAAATACTGGAGCAGAGGAATGTTTGCTTCCAATAATTCCAAGATAGCTACATGGTAATAGTGTCGGTCTAAGGATTTGACAAGTTTTAAGAACTCCTCATCCATAGTGCCATCATAGGTATCATTGAATAGTTTTTCTTTGTAGGCTTCATATTTGGCAACTTTTCCTTTCGTAGCTTTAAAATCTTTAGCTTGTGGAAACTGAGAACTATAATTTGCTGCCTCAAAAAGTGTGAGCATATCACGTAACAATATAGCTTTGTTTGCTTTTATCCTCTTCTAACAAAGCGAGATAAAAATCTCATTCCCCAAGGAGAGAGCTTTATTAGCCACGCTTGTGATTCAAAAACTATAGATAAGGTTTTGATAGTCTTTTTCAGAGGCTGCTCCATCAAGTATTTTTACTATACTTTGCTTTACTATATTAGCATTGGTTTCGTAAGGGGTACCAAATCTTCGCCACGGGAAATTTTTAATTAACTCTTGTAAATCCATTTGTTATTATAGTTTTAAGAAGTACCTTCCCAAATGCTTCTGAGAATTTGGTAGGGTAAATTCAATAATTTGATAGGCAGCTATTCGATGCTCATGAAAAAGGATCTTGAGCAATGATGCCCAGTATTTCTTCCTTACTGTCAGCCTTACACAAAAATTACCCCACCCTTGCGAGGCACTTGTGCTCCTGAAGCAATAAAATGCCCTGAAGTATAATACCTATCTAAATAAGCGCGATGGGCTTCTAAGTGTTTTCAACCTCTGAAAGGTCTTTTTGATATGTTAAAATAATGATATACATTAATTATTGTTTTAAGGCGTTGTATTGGCTACTTGCAATATCTTTCCATTAAATACTTCTCCCCTTCAACGCAAAATCGGCGATGTAGCGTGCCATTTGCTGTGGGGTAATATTGGCTTTATAATCAGGGAAGGCTTCAGCAAGCATCTCGGTCTGTACGGCTCCTAAGGCTAAGGTATTGAAAACGATACCACGCTCTTTTGTACTCTTCGGCTAAAAGTTCCGATAGGGTAATAAGAGCACCTTTGGAGGAGCTATATGCTGCTAAACCACCGAACTTCAAGCTTCCTTGTATACCTCCCATACTACTAATACTCACCACGTGTGCACCTTTCTCCATAAAAGGCAGTAGTTGTTGTGTGAGGTGTGCTACCCCAAATACATTCACCTTATACACTTCTAAAAAGTCGGTTTCTGTAAGGGCTTCAAAAAGGTCTGTTGATAAGTTTACCTGCGTTGTGAATCAAGATATCTATCTTTTGCCATTGCTCTTTTACAAACTGTGCTACAGCTTCTCTATCCGTAGGTAAGGTAATGTCAAAAAAGGAAAACAATGTACTTTGGGTAATTTCAGTGCTTCTATGGGAGCTGTATGCCGAGAAAGAGCTAAGATGTTATGCCCTTGCGATGCCAACTGTTGTACCAGTTCAAAGCCTATTCCTCGGCTGGTACCTGTGATGATGATGTTCTTCATTGCTTTAAGAGTTGTGCAAATATACAACTTTATTTCTTTTCTGAAGCTATTGATTGGTATATATCTATTCCAAGGTGTTGTTTTATATTCTCATAATGAAGCCTGTAATCTACGAATATGAGGATCTTCTACTACATCAATAATAGCTAAAATATCAGCAGGAATACGGATGTGATGAGTGAGTAATTCGCTTAATATATTTTGAAGAGCTACAAGATATTCATCATACGCAATGAGTTTTTGGACATTTTCAAGTGCTTTAACGACAATTATATTTGAGTAACACTCCTCTTTCAGTTGACGAATGAACTCATTGGTAACCAATGCCATAATATCTTTCTCTGGGTGGTATATATCAATATTTAATTCCTCTTGAATAATTGCAGCAGCTTCTTCTTCAGCAAGAGGAACTGCCCCATATATCCAATTATCGTCCACATCTCCAACATTTCAATAACATCAAGCAAGCCATCAGGCATATCCATTTCTGCCTTAAGCTAAATTGATAGTTGTAAAGAGCGACTTTTTCGGCATTATAACCTTCTTTCCAAAGAGCTTGTAAGCCTTGGATATAATAGACAATAGCTTTTATTTCTTCTGAAGTCATTTTGTTATATTCAATTGACTCAAAATTGATATGACAAAATCTCCTACCTATAGTATGGAGCTTGTAGTTTTGTTTGTTTTGGATAGAGAGTGATAATATACAAAATTTTTAGTAGATGTAGTCAGCTTTTCTTGTAGAGATGTCCTCTTATTTCATCTGTAGAAATAAAAATGTCCAAAACCTTTTTCTGTCAGACCTAAAATAAGTTCTTTTGTCTCTTGACCAAATTCGATGTTTGTACTGAAAGTACATAGCAATAAAAAGGATAATCATCTTCGTCAATATCCTCTACAATAGTATATTTTTTCCTTAGCCAGACGGAGGGCTACATTTCTATTAGTTTTCTTTTTAGAAAGTGCCATAATAAATTCATAATCTTCAGGGCTTTCTTCTTCGAAAGCAGGCTCTACAAGGGCTGATTTTTCCCTTTGTAGCAGTCTTTTTGTCTTTGTTTTTGGTCTCATAAAGAAACAAAGCTAAATGTCTTAAGAGTTCCACAAGGCGAGAGGCTTGTGGATGGCTCGCATTAATGGTAAAGGTCATAGACATAAGATTCTTATTTTGTAAAGCAAAGATACAAGAATTATTCCAAAGTAGGAATTAGTGATCGTTTTTGCTTTTTAGGACAAAAGCAAAAACATACAAGTAACTTTAAAGCGAAGTAATAAAAGTTAAGAATCCTAAAACTACCCTACCAAATTGGGGATAATGAGAATATAATCTGGCTTAGGCTCTTTTGTCCAGCCATACACCACCCAGATAAGACAAGACCCCGCTGCAAACAAAGGTTGCCAAGGTTGTGCTTTGTGACCCTCTAAGTTGGCCATAATTTGAGGAATATAGGCTACAAATACCGCCACTCCTATAAAGGCTCTATGGAACCTATAAACAAATTAATTTTGCTTGATATTTCTTTTTTCGTCCATAATAATATGATTTTCCGCAAAGGTAGTAATAATTTTTCGTATTTTGCAAAGAAATCTCAAAAATAATTAGAAAAATTTTTGTTTTACACTCTGCGTAACGAAGCTTGTAATCTACGAATATGAGGGTCTTCTATGTTATCCAAAATAGCTAAAGTATCCCTTGGAATGAAATACATTTTTCTGAAAGGCTTTTCAGTAAGTTTTCCAATGCCAAAGTATATTCTTGATAAAGTAATAAGTTCTTCTATCTGTTCAATAAACGATAAAACTAGTGAATCAGTTGAGAAATCATTAGTAAGTTGCTTTTATAAACAAGTTAGTTGAGTAAGAAAAGTATACTGATAGGTTCATAAATACTAATTCCTAATTTTTCTTGAATGAGAGCCTCAACCTCTTCTTTGGTTTTTCCCATTCTTCTCCTTCTCCCATAAACTGTAACTCATTGATAACCTCCCATAACTCATTTGTGGTATTATAGTCTCTGAAGTCTCTGCATATAAAATTAAAAGTATAATCTCCTACTTTTTCCGCATTATAACCTTCTTTCCAAAGAGTTTGTAAGCCTTGGATATAATAGACAATGGCTCTTATTTCTTCTGAAGTCATTTTGTTATATTTGGTTTTTAGTTTTATCGATAATACATCTTAACTATAAATAAAGTTCAGAATAAGTGACTATATAATTTACTCATTAAAAAATATAGGCATCGCTTTTTTTAAAAATATAGGCATTGCTTTTTGAAAAATATAAGTATTGCTTTTTAAAAGAATAATTATTGCTAAAAATAAAGCTGTATGTCTATATACAAATATACAGCTTTTTCTTTAGGAAGACACACTTATATTTTTCGTATTCAAGTGTGTCAAGCATTTTAATATCTTTACCCGGTGTAAAAAAATAACTTTAGGATTTTTGATAGAGGAAGCATTTACTTCTTTCTCCGTCGCTTTTCCATCGCTTCCTATGCTTACACGCAAACTTCCCAACTCACCTAAGCGTACTGCTTGCCCGTTTGATAGAGAAGATTGCATCGCATCTACCAAAGCGTATAGCACTGCACGGATGTCGGCACCATTTACTGTACACATTTTTCAATGTCTTTTGGTGAGTTCAGCTAACGTTTTTCACCTGTAAGATTAGCAGAGGCATAATATTTCTTAGTTCCCCACCAGCAACGCCTGGTTGCCCTCTTTGAATTACCTTATATTTTATTGGCATTTTATAAAAATTTAAATTTATTATTATTGAGATGTAAAAGATATGGCAAAAGTACTATTTTTGAGAAAAATATCCAAATATCTCTCTTAAAAGTCAAGAATTTATTTTTTGGACATCACTATCAAATCTTCTGACAAACGAAATTTGATAAGTGCCCATATCCAAAAAGGCTCCTACGAGCAATGATTTTAAGCTGATATTCACCAGCGGGTGAAATGGGAAGTCCCAAAAGAAGAAACCTCCTATGACTACGATACCAAAGAGAGTAATCTGCAATGTTTCCTTATAAAAGGGTTGTAAGCCATACTTGCGATATACAAAAACCGACTTGAGTAGGTTATACGAACTAAAGGCAATCAGAGTTGCTACGCCTGCCCCATTGATACCGTAAAGGGGAATCAGCCACCTATTCATCAGAACGGCACCTATCACTAAAAAAACGCCCAAAAAATAGCACCGTGCGATAGTAAGGAGAATTGAGCAATACGGCATTACTGAAACCTACTAAGGCATCAGAGAGCTTTACTACGGATATGATAATAAGCACCTCAAAGCCCTGTACTGTAATCCTTATCAGGCAAGAGGGCGTAACACTGCTGGGCATTGACCACAATAAGCACACAAATGACCATACTCACAAAGTAAGTATTTACTGTACTGCGCTTGTACAAATCCGCAAGCTCTTGAGGCTTCTGTTGGTTCATAAATTGTGCTGTGAGCGGACTTACAATCTGGTACATACTGCGGTAAGGAATAGCAATCACTGTAGCGGTAAAGATAGCTACATTATACACCGCAATCTCACTAATAGGCAGGTATTGGTTGAGCATAAACTTATCAATATCCATCAATACAGAAGCTACTGAACCCGATAAAATAACAAACAAACTGTACAAAAAGACTTCCTTTTTGCCCTGTGGTAGCCCCCAAGCAAAGGTAGGTCGGCGTACATAAAAAGCGGAAACAAACATCAAGAGCATACGCAGGGCATACACCCAAAAGACACCCCACATTAGTTGATGAAAAATCAATAACACCAAAGTAAATGGCTACTAATAAAGAGCATCACCCCTACCCTATGGAATACCTCCTTGAGGAAATTGCCAAAGACCGTTTTGAGTTGAACCCGCATCCACGCATAAGCTATTTCAAAATAAGCCATAGCCACCGCTGTAAGGAAGATAAGCCACACATACGGGCGCACTTCTGTATTCTTTGCAGAAAGCCACTGTGTGATTTGTTCATATGCCATACTCCCCAAAAGGGTAGCAGGGAGAATCACCAGTAGTGGCAAAAGGCAAAGCATCAGGTTGAGTTTGCCTTGTTCCCTGCCTATCGGTATAAGCGGAGTAATAGCGTACTCAAAGTGTTGGACACCCCAAAAGGCTATCAGTGGAGAAAAGAATAGTAGCGGTGAAGTAACATAACTTACCAAGCCGTATTGTGCTTTGGAAAGGAAATAGGTAAATAAGAAAAGGGTGTTCAGTGCCCCTATGGCAAACCCAAGATAGGTAGCCACTACATTCTTAAACGATTGTCGGAGTACGATGCCCATAATCTTTTTCTTTTAGTAATACTTTTTACAAATTTCTTATCCTGTAAGGCAGTAAGTTGTTCTGCTATAAGGGTATTCATATAGTTTTGAAGCTCTTCCTGCTGTTATAAGTAGGGTTTTGAGAGCCAATTGGGAAAGTCGAGGGTTTTATAATCTACTTCTTCATTGATGAGTTTTACAGCAGAAGCGCTGGCAATAATTGCTATGAATCCAAAGTTGAGAAGAGGCGGGATATTCATCTATTTCTTCTAAATCGTTTAAATTTTCATTAACAAAATAGAGTGATAAATATCGATGAAAATAGTAATCAAAAAGCCTCCTGAGCTCCTTTTGGTGCTTTTGAAAATCTCTTACAGTTTTAAAAATGTGAAAAACACGCTTTTCGCTCTTCTGGTGTGATGGTAGGTACTGTCAGCAATCAAAGCGAAAAAGAGTGCTCTATAGGATACCATAGATCAAAAATTTTCGGCAAAAAGGCACTGCAAGCACTTCTGGCAAGAAAGCTAGTAAGCCTTCGTATTGTTTGCTTACAAATAGACATCCTACAAATTCATAAACAGTTTGTAGGTCTTTACTACTTTTGAGTGAAAACTTTTTGCGGATCTTTTCAATGAGTTTTTGCTGTTTTGGAGTAGTACAATAAGGTGCTAATATTTCTATATTCATTATTAATAATACTTTACAAATTTCTTATCCTGCAAGGCAGTGAGTCGTTCTGCTATAAAGGTATTCATATAGTCTTGGATCTCTTCCCTACTGTTATAAGTAGGTTGGCGATCCTCTTTGGGAAATTCAAGTGTTTTTGTAATCTACTTCTTCATTGATAAGTTTTACAAGTGAAGCAGCTGTGATTAAGTATATACGATATGAAAATTCATAAGAAGTTTCTTTCTCTGCTATACTCTTCTGAATATATTCCAAAGCATTATTAACAAAACAGAGCGCTAAATAATCTTGGAAATAGTAATCATATATCTCTTGAAAATCAAGTAATCCTTTATATTCGGTAACGCTTTTAAAGTGTAGGAAACACGCTTTGCGTTGTTCTGGCGTGATGGTAGGCACTTCGGCAATGAGCGCTAAAAGAGTGTTCTATGGGATACCATAGGTTAAAATTTGCGGCAAAAAGGCACTGCAAGTACTTCGGGCAAGAAAGCTAATAAGCCTTCGTATTGTTTGCTTACAAACAGACGCTCCACGAGTTCATTAACTGTTTGTAGGTCTTTACTACTTTTGAGTGAAAGCTTTTTGCGGAGTTTTTCAAGGAGTTTTTGCTGTTTTGCAGTAGTACAATAAGGTGCTAATATTTCTATATTCATAACGATCTAATAATTTTTAAAATAAGCTACTAATTTCTTTTTCTACAAATTCGGTCATAGTATCAGCTTGTTAATGACCTTGGGCTTTGGCATATTCGTGTGCAAAGCAAAATATTTCTTGAGTGTCAGGGAGCATAGAGCAGTTTGTTGCCATCGCCATATTTCCAAAACTCCCCAAGCACCAAATAGTCTTTGCCATTGAATGCATCGGTATATAAGTCGGTAAAACGGATTTCTACCCTTCCAACCTAAGTTCCCCTATATGTTGGAAGAACAGAGAGTTCCTCTGAGAAAACAACACCCAAGTCTTGGCTCTTTTTGGTTAATCTCCGCCAAAGGAATGCCTGCAGTAACCACATTATATTCATCAAAATCCTTCAGTACCTGCTTGGTAAGTTTGGGATATACCGCCGAAAGACGTTCCCAATCTTCAGGGGTAACGGTTTGCAGGCTTGTCTGCTCTGCTGTTGCCCTTTTCTCTTTGAGTTCTTTGAGAGAAGCGGAAACAGCTGCGACAAGCTCTGTATCAGTAGCCTCTGTGAACCATTTTTAGAGGAGCACTATAGCTTTTAATCCTACTTTCTTCAAATAATCAGGAAGTGCTTTGGGATTTGTTTTTAGAAAAATAAAATTCTATCATATTACGAATGAGAAAATCCTTGCTAAAAACACATCGTTTTTCCCTCTTGATATAATCCATCTTGAGAATGCTAAAGTTCAAAAATGATCGTCCGCCAATGCCACTGGCGCGATTTCCTCCAAGGTAACACCTGCATCTTTTTAGCGCTTTATGCGTGTAATTTCAGCACGGTAAAGCTCGGCATTTCTTCCTCAAATACCATATCTATAATATCGCAAAGCTTATCTAATATCTGCTGATACTTTTCAGAAGCAATAAGTTGCTCCATTTGTTCTTTGTCTTTTTGCTCTATGGACATAACTGTAATGTTTTAATTGTTTTATCCTTCCAACTCCTTAGGATCTATCCCCAATACCTTGTGCCACGCTTGGGCGTTCTCACAGGTGGGGTCTATGCCCTTGCCTCGGATATAAAAAAAGGCTCCCATCGCCAATCTTCTCCTCCAGTACAACCCACAGCAGCGTAGTTCATTAGGAATTCCTTAAAATTATCAGCTAAATAAGTGCCGAGATTGCTTGCACCATCGTGACTGAGGTATACAACCTTACCATAGTTCTCTGGTTCTAACTCAATAGCGATATAATCGCCGTTAGCATTGATATGAAAACACAATTTGTTGTACCAAATGCGGTCTTCTGGGTCTTCGTAATTAGGGAAAACATCAGCTGCCCATTCCTTGCGATGTTCCTCATAATCCAAAAGCAAATCCAATCCAAAGAGCAATTCTCACAATAGATGTGCGCCAAGGCATCGGGTATTATAGATTCATCTTCAATAGTTACATCATTCACATCCCAATAAAACTCCAAATGAGCGGTGTTTTCCAAAAAGCACTTCGCGGAAATGAGAGGCAGTGTATAGCCTAATTTTGCCTCTACTGCTTTGATTTCTTCCTCCGTAGCGGGTTTTTCTATCGTAAGAGGTTCTGTAGCTCCCACCAAGAGCTTCTATTTTACTAAGAAATAAGTTCAGACGCTTTTTAAAAAGCTACAAAATTAAAGGGTATTGCCATAATGCTATTTATTTTATTTATTGTTTGTTTCCTCCTTATCTTCAAGTCTTATTGTATTGACTCGCCTAATTTCTTGGATTTCCAAACCCTTTCGGCTTGGAATTTGTTCAACCCTACAAAAAGAGAAGCATATTGTAATATCTCTTTCCTTAGAAAATGCCTGTTGACTGATAGCAAACCAATTATCCCCATTGATAAGGCTCAGTTTGAGGTGAAAAAGTTTTTCTTTTGCTACTTGTCCTTTTTACTTTGTCTACAATACGAGCAGCTGGGATTATAGTAGCTTGTACCTTATCTATGGCAGGCATTTCAGTTCTTGTCACAGCTTCATTGCCATTGTGAGCTAAGGTATCTGCTTGCGTTTTCTTGGTAATCATCCTCTACAAATAATTGCCATAGGTCGCCATTTTCGAAAAGTATTCTATCCATTTCATCTTTTTGTTATTCATTTTCTTACTTTTTACCCTCCAATTCCTTGGGATCTATCCTCAATACCTTATACCACGTTTGGGCGTTCTTTGAGGAGGGTCTGTGCCTTTGCCTTCGGTATAAAAAGGCTCCCATTGCCAATCCTCCCTCCAGTACAACCTACAGCAGCGTAGTTCATTAGGAATTCCTTAAAAAGTTATCGGCTATATAAAGCCCGTGATTTTCGCCACCATCGTGGCTGAGATATACAACCTTTCCATAATTCTCAGGTTCCAACTCAATAGCGATATAATCGCCGTTGCCTACTTGGTGAAAGGACATTTTATTATGCCAAACGCGATCATATTCATTTATTGTAATCGGGATATACCTCTTTTTCCCAACCTTTGCGATCGTCCTCATAGTCCAAAAAGCAAATCCAATCCAAAAAGCAACTGTCCGCGAAAGATTTCAACTAATTTATCAGGTAGAGAAATGTCTCCCCTCATCCGTAATATCATTAATATCCCAATAAAAATCCAAATGAGCAGTGTTTTCCAAGAGTACTTCACGGAAATGTGAGGCAAAGTATAGCCCTAATTTTCCCTCTACGGCTTTGATTTCTTCCTCTGTAGCAGGGTTTTTCTATCATAAGAGGTTCTACCTCGCACCAAGGTCTTCTATCTTTTCTAAAAATAGATTTAAACGCTTTTAAAAAGCTCAAAAATTAAAGAGTGTTGTCATAATGATAACTGTTTTTAAATTGCAAATATTTTTCTTTATAATATCCTATTGGCCAATGTCCTGAGTAGTAGACATTCACTATATTCTCCCAGTAAAGACCCAAAGTTAGTTGTTTTCTACCAAATATTGCCTAAAAGCAAAAGCAATTGCTTTCTTTGCGACTTCTGTAAAGTCATACGGTCCGAATGAAAACAATTTTTGTTCAAATTTCTATGCTTTTTCAGAAGAACTGCACAATTTCCTTTCTATAAGGTAACAGATTTTCTGGAATTTGTATGTTTTTATAAAAAGGGTCTGCATCTGTAGAGCTGAGGGCAACCATTTACCTCCTTGTATACATTCCTGCAAAGGCATTTTCCGTAGGATTTACAAAAGCTTGCTCTACATCTTTGAGAAGAATGACATTACTGCCCAAAAATTCCTTTACGCCTATTTTAGTAAAGAAATCTGTTTGAATAATTTTTTCAATTTCAGCATCTAAATTCATTTCATTAGGAATTACTTGTTCGTTCTCTCCAAAGTGCAATTTAAAAGTGCAAAATTTGCTCTTTGGAATTTGCTGTTTTGCCCTTTGAAAATCTAATTATGCGCTCCCGAATTGTCGCAGATGATAGTCGAAATAGCTTCCATTGTAGGATTCCCCACTCATCAGGAGTGAGTTTCCTTCATCTTTCCCCACTGACGCAAAGCATCTACTTTCAGATTTTCTAACCGATTGAGTATTTCGTTCTTATCTGCTTCGTTATATAAATTTTTCATTTGCTTGTTAGGTTTTATTTGTTCTCTTTTACACCTATAAAAAATATCTACTTCAGAGCTATCTCCTTGCTGAGACTTCTCGGTGTAGCGCTCATAGTCATATACATAAGTGCGATTGAGCGTGGCATCGTTGTCCCAGATATGTTGCCACATGCCCCTACTGCCTGAGACATTGCGCCCTTGGCTACAAACTTTTTGAAAGGTTTGTTCAGGAAATTCCTGCCTTCTAAAGCCGTCGGGAATCGTGCTGAGCGTGGTAACTTCCACTCCTATTATACAAGTATAAGGCTCGGTATAGTCCTTTTGGTAATCGGTGTAGATGCTGTAAATAGCATCGCTTACCTTATTGGGTATTTTTGCCAAAAAAGTTGCTCGCTAAAAAAAGCGTTGCCAAAGCTTTCCGATGTCTTGCATCGCTTGTCCGTTCTGATTGGTAGTGCGCACACTGATTCCTATGATTTTCATTTTTAATATAATTAATTATTATATATAACATCACTCTTGGAAATATTCTAAAAATGAAGGAATAATTCTTGAATTTTTCGAATAAAATAAATTTTTACTGCTTTCGTTAAACAAATGATTTTAATAAACTCTACTTGATATTGCTTTTTATGAAGTTAATTTAGTTTCTAGTAAGTTTATATTTTATTCTAGGCAATGAAATTCTATTTATTTTTATAAAGAAATCCTTCCTATTTCTTTTTAACGATATTAAAAATTTCAGGGTTATTCATCTCTTGCCAATTGTATTTCAAATATTTGGTTCGGTCGAAGTTATTGTTTTTCCCTCGTATAAATCCAAATGAAATCTTTATCACATATAACTATCCTATCGGCATTTAATCTAAGAGCATATGATTGTGCTTGACTGAAAAGTTTCTTCTAACTCTGCATTAGACTTGATATAATATTTTGTCTCTAAAATCATCTTACCCTCTCATAACCTTTTTGGTTTCCAGCAAAGAACACATAATCAGGAAAAATGCGCTCTCCTCGTCCCATTCTTACAGGAAGCTGTCGAAACCCAATCATTTTCTGAATAATTGAGGTCTTTCAAAAAGGTTCTACTATTCTAACTTCTACTTCTCGTTCGTTTTACAATCCTGATTAGGAGTAAAGTTTGCTGACGAGAGTTTAGGTAACTGAGAAATGTCCTCTCCCTTTTGTTCTAGTATTTCTAAATACGAGTATAATCTCTCACTTTTTGGAGTCTTGTACCATTATCTACTCCTTGAAAGTTCTTATGAACAATTGGCAATTTCTTTAAATGCTCATCTGCTTTTATTTCAGCAAGAGTAATGGGTTTTAATATGTTGGATATACCCTAATGTTATGCTTCCATAATAATGAAAAAGGATCTCTGAACCCCATCATTCACAGCTCTACAAATAAATTCTATATACGACTTTCAGGTGAAAGGCAATACATTAGAATAATATCTCCTTTCAGAGTATCTTGATTGCCTTGCCAAAAATAAGTAGTATCATATTTCGCTTCTATTAAGTGTAGATAATCATCTTTTGCTCCTCCACATAGCTAAATATTGGTAGGTTCAGGCAAAGTTTCATCTTTTTCTTTTCCTATAAATTTAGATTTGCAAAATCATAAAGAAAACGCACATAGTTCAAATATGGTAAGATTATTCTGCTTTTCTAAATTCATTCCAAATTTGACAAAATTCCAAATAGTATAAAGCTCTTTTCTTTTTATCCTTTCTTAGAGGAACTTTTGGTAGTTCAACATTAAAAGTATCTGCTATTTTTTGTAAGTTAGCAAAATTTCATAAAGAAAAAGTAAGGAATATAAATGGGTTCTTTTCTCTTCATTTTCCTTAAAAATTAAATAGAGCTAAAGATAAAGGTTCTATAACGAGATGATAAAATCATATTCTTCAGGATAAAATATTTCAAAATTCTTCCTCTTTTTCTTCATCCAAACCTTTTAATCCTTCACTTAAGATATATAGATAAAGGTCTTTTAATTCTACTTCATCAGGGATTTGAGAAAATCTACAATATCTATCAATATATTTATATAATAATCAAAAATATCAATAACAAACTTTTGAAAGTATTTGATCCAAATATCCTTCCTCAAATAGTTTAATAACTTCTTTTCCTTCTTTTGCTTTCCTTATAATTATTCAAATGAATTGATTAAGTTCCATATAATTCTGTTTTGGGCTTTTCTATTATAAAAACTCTGGTAGCTCATCTAATCTCCTTTTATACAACGAACTTTGCCAAAGTGCTATTAGTCACTAGTCATTTGTCACTAGTCACTATCCTCGGTACATCTTTTCGCGGAGTTCCTGAATGTTTTTGTCATCCATATACTCATCAAAGGTCATATAGCGGTCTATGATGCCACTGGGGGTAAGCTCGATGATACGATTGGCGACGGTTTGCGAAAAATTCGTGGTCGTGGGTGGTGAAAAGCACGGTACCTTTGAAGTTTTTCAGTGAGTTGTTGAAAGCGGTGATGCTCTCCAAATCCAAGTGGTTGGTAGGTTCGTTGAGCATTAGCACATTGGCGCGCAACATCATCATACGGCTGAGCATACAGCGCACTTTCTCGCCTCCTGAGAGCACTTTACAGTTTTTGAGGGCTTCCTCCCCACTAAAAAGCATCTTGCCCAAGAACCCGCGCACGTATACTTCCTCGCGCTCTTCCTCTGTTTTTCGCCCATTGGCGCAAACCAATCCACCAAAGAAAGGTCTTGGGTGAAGAAATCGGAGTTATCCACGGGCAGGTAAGACTGCGAAGTGGTGATGCCCCACGCAAAAGTACCCGCATCGGGCTTTGAGGTTGCCGTTCAGAATTTCATAAAAAGGCAGTGGTGGCACGTGAATCCTTGGAAATCACGGCTACTTTGTCGTCTTTTGGCGAGATTGATGTCTACATTTTGGAACAATACCTGTCCGTCGATAGATGCAGCGAGGTTTTTCCACGTAGGATTTGGTCGCCAGCCTCGCGGTCGCGGTCGAAAATGATGGCAGGGTAGCGACGAGAGGACGGTTTTGATTTCCTCATATTGAGTTTCTCCAACATCTTCTTACGAGAGGTCGCCTGCTTTTGATTTTTGCCACGTTGGCACTAAAGCGTGCGATAAATTCCTGCAACTCTTTGGCTTTTTCTTCCGCTTTTTGTTCTGTTGCGCACGCTGACGGGCTGCCAACTGACTACTTTCGTACCAGAAAAGTATAGTTACCTGAATAATGGTTGATTTTTCCCGAAGTCAATATCGGAGATATGGGTACAAACGGCATCGAGGAAGTGGCGGTCGTGGAAACGACAATCACTGTATTGTCATAGTTTGCCAAAAAGTTCTCTAACCAACCAATGGTCTCGAAAGTCGAGGTCGTTGGTAGGCTCGTCCATTATCAGTACATCAGGTTGCCAAAGAGTGCTTGCGCCAGAAAGTACACGCACTTTGAGTTTTACGTCCATTTCGGACATTAGAGTATAGTGCATATCTCTCAGAAATGCCCAAAGTTGAGAGCAGGGCTGCGCATCACTCTCGGCATTCCAGCCGTTCATCTCATCGAACTGTATTTGTAGCTCACCGATGCGTCTCGGCGTGCTCATCGGAATAGTCTGCACAGAGTTCGTCCATCTCTTTTTGACTTTGGAGAGGACTTTGTTGCCCATAATCACGGTGTGTCAAAACGGTGTAGTCGTCATAGGCGTAGTGGTCTTGTTCGAGCACAGACATACGCTTGCCCGGTTCGAGGATCACGCGCCCGAAGTAGGTTCTTGCTTGCCTGAAAGAATTTTTAAGGAAAGTAGATTTTGCTCGCCCCATTGGCACCGATGATGCCGTAGCAGTTGCCTTGTGTAAAGGTTACGTTTACCTCATCGAAGAGGACACGTTTTCCGAATTGTACGGATAAATTGGATACTGATAACATTGTTAATGATTAATGTTTAATGATTAATTAAAGATCTACGGTAAAAATAGTATTTAGTTGGTTCTTCAAAGCATATTTATAAAAATCTAATACCCTTTGCTCCAACTCAACAAATAGTTAAGTTCTTCCTCATTTTTAGTATATGAGTAGTCTGAGGAATTTTTCAAAATTCTTTTTGATAATCTCTTTGTAGATTATTCTCTTCAAGATAGTCTACAATTTTTGAATATTATCGAGGTCATTCACAAATATTACACAATCATTATGATCTAATAATAAATAACCTCCAAAAACAATATTAGGAGCTATTCTTCTTCTTTGTACCAATCACCCTCACAAAGACAATAGTGAATGCCTTCCCACGCTTTATCTATCTGATAACTTTTTGGGTGTACCCAAGAGATTTTCTTCAATAGTGTTGAGCATATAAGCATACATCTTGTCATCATCTTGTTCTGCAATAGTATCTACCTGCTCATCACTAAGTGCATAAAAACGCCTAATCGTGCCATAATATATTTTTATTATTTCATACAAAATTGTTAAGTAAGCAGTTGCTTCCATATTATCCAAAATAGGTTTGGGATTATAGATAAAAGTTTTGGTTATCTAGGATTATCCTCTTTCTCTTCAAAACATTACTCCCATAGTGGTTTCCAAACTTATTGGTGCTCAAATTAAAACTCTCTATAGTTTCTCTCCAGTAGCCCTATCGAAAAGCTATTAGTTTCCACTCCTATAAGTTCAAAATGGCTATTCTGGAACTCTGAACACATACTCTACATTGGTAATATGGACCAAGAGCCTGCTGAAATAGAAATACTGAAATTTCAGTACGTAAGGTATTGTTTTTATGTTTATATCACCTTCCCCTAACGGATCTAATAGGAGAAGAATCTTCTTCATTTTTGGAGGCTCTATAAAACCTCTATCATTCTTAGCGGCTAATTTGTAAAGTACCATTTTCCTGTTTGAATAGTACCAGAAAGAGCCCTAGGATTGGTATTCAAATGTCATTATACTCTGTAACGCTTATATTATCAGGATTTTCTTGTTCTACAATAAGAGCTGTATCTGTTAAGCCATCTTTGTTGAGATCTCCATCTACTTTCATTATAGCAGACCAATATTTAGGCACAAAATCTTCCATTTTATTTCCTTTGTTCTGGGAAATCAGTCGGATATTCTTCTGTTACTGAGGTAATTGATTCTTCATCTGTTGTTGAAGTAACAGGTTCATTGGTATCAATCACATTAGCATCCTTTTTCTTAGATAAGAAATCACAAGAACTTCCTAATAGGAAAAAGATAGAATGCTAAATAGAAATAAGACTTTCCTAAAAATAATAAATTGCATACCGATCATATTTTGCGCAAAAAGTACACAATATTTGTAAGATATGGAAATAGTTGTGATTCTAAAAGAAAATTATTCTCTTAGTTCTCTCCATTTTTCTTACAAAAGCGATTGAGTCTTTTACCTTTATAAAAATCAAAAACAATCCAAACAAATAAGATTTGCCTTTAGGATCTCCCATTTCATTCTTTAATAGTCCGCTAGGCAACTCAAACTGTGTATTTTGGATCACGAAATCCTTTGTCTTTTTGTAAACCCTCTAACCCATAATGAAAAATACGACCCCATCTATATGGTCATTAGGAAATCGAAAGATGCTGTCTATTCGATTGTAATTATGCTCCATACATAAGTAGAACGCATATTTTTGAGTAGTTTTATACGATCTCTTTTTGTCAAATCTGGCAAGGTAGGCTTACAAGAAGACAACAAAAACAACTATAATAAACGATATTACTTTGATAATTTTCTACAAGCCGTAATTCTATTTTTGGCAGTGATTATCAGTGCCAAGTATTCAATTACTTTTTAATAGTAAGTGATTTCTCTTTTGATAACAAGATAGAGTCCGTAGTCATTATAGAATTCCTTACGTATCCAAATTTAGTAATATACTGCTACGATAATCAATGCCATAGAAGCATTGGATCAGAGGTCTTTTCTGAAATTACCATATAGATTGATGGTTTGAAATCCTATTTGAGTAAGCCATTGGATAAGTTCGTCAGCGAAAAATAGGTTTGTAACAGTTCTTCATTTTCTATGGTATCATCCAAAAATAGTCTTGAAACGAATTTTTCCTTCCTTATTGAGATAGTAAAATCGCTCAAACTTCACCTTATCGTTGGCTATCAAGGGAAGATTACATGAGGTAATCGTCTTGTTGCTGGGCAAAATACTTCTGAAAATTGACCAACTGCAAAATGAGCTTCCCTGGGAGAGTTGTCCATAGGCTTTTTGCGCAAAAAGAGCTGCACAGAGGCCTTACTATCCAGATGTGGAGCGTATTACCTATACAAACAATGTTGTCAGAGGTGGAAAGTTTATCAATATTTGAGCATATTTAGTTTCTGCACAATACCTTTTTCAGCTGCTTTGGCAATCAGTCGATCACTCAGGTCAATCAGCGGTAACCTCGTAATCTTGTGATAATAGTAAGCAGTAAGATTGCCGGTGGCACCTACGTCAAGAACGGTATGCCACAGTTACACTAGCAAAGAAGGTTTGTGAGTTGGTGATAGCGGAAAGATAGTCGCATGTTTTCAGCAATACAATTAGAGAACTGAGACATAATAAATAATGATTAATGATTAATGTTCAATGATTAAGAGGTATTAGGAAGCACTACTCTCAGGTAAAACTCTTTTAAACTCAGATAATCTGCTCATGATTGTTTTTAAAGCAACAAAGATACAATTTTGCCACTCCCAAAGTTTCCACCTCTTTTCTATAGGAAAAATTCCTCGTAACTTTTGCATTCCTCCTATCTTGACAGATCTTATGAACAAAATTACTCCTACTGAGTGATGAGGACTGCACAGGAGCTTGGGACGACAGGAAGGCTACTTCGGTCCACTATCGACCTGAAAGTGGCCAACATACCTCCCTCGCCTATCGAGGACTCCTAACTGCTTGATTTTGTAGAACACCCTCATGTACCTGACTCTGGCAAAAGTGGAGTCATGGAGCACTTGCTCATGAGTGAGGAGTTCCTTTTAAGGAAAAACATATTTCTTTCCATAAGGTGAACCGCGGAGGATATCACTTTCTACCATGGCTTAGGGCAAGTGGTGGGGTATCCTATCTTGGACTGACGATTTTCGCCCAGACATTCACCATGCCACGCTCCTTAGAGGAGGTGATTATCCTCACTCTTGCTGACTATGGTATCAAGGGGGAACGTAGCAAGGAGAAACAGGTGTCTGGATAGATAGTGCATCCGCGTGCTCAGCAAGATATGCGCCATGGGGGTAGAGAGCTCTCTGTGGTGACCATGCATGGCTTTGCCCTGAATGCATCCAATACCTGACCCAAGCTTACTTTCAACCATATCGTCCCTTGTGGTACTGCCGATAAGGCTGTAGCTTCGCCTGAGGGCGGAAAGCTGGGACATCAGGTGTCACCACAGGAGTGCGAGAGTCGCATCACCCAGCATTTCTTAGAGGTATTTTTCGGCTACATTGGCCTAGTACTACTACTCTTATAGCGGTTGAGTATCTTAGTTGCTCGGTCAAACTGATAAGCGGGTCGTTTCAGAATAAGTTTGCCTCTTCGTCTCACCCAAGCGGTAAGGTAGGGAGACATCTATCACAAAGTGTGTTAGGGCGTACCCTACGCTGGTCATCGCCTGTGGTCATGGCTCTTTTCACCTTTCTCAGCATCCCATTCAGAGCCTCTGAGCAGTGTAGCCAATCTTTCTGATAGTTCCACACCGATAATCCATGGCTATAGTACGTTGGGTATTGCCAAAAGGCGCTTGAGAGTGTCATGTAGGTATATACTCATATCATTGTAGAGACAAACTTGACTAAAGCCCAACAGACGATTGTTCTCTGAGAGGGAGCTTCTCAAAGTAAAATGCTCGCTTGCTAATGCATTCGTCTACGCAATTGACCGTCGCAGGGGTCTATCTCCTATCATTTCTCATAGAGCTTATAAACCACGCTTGGCATATTTGGAGTCTCTACTGCTTATGATATTAGTATCATCTCCTTACGTACAATGCTTTGAGGCAGACCAAGTAGGACGGAACTCCACATACTGCTTAAGCTATCAGAAAAATAGGAGCGAGTCTCTGGATTGCCTACCACTACACGTGTGGTTTGGAAGACCAAGAATCCTTATGGAAGAGGCGCAAGCGATATTCGGGTATGTTCACCCAGAAATATAACCTCTCTAAGTCCTTATTATGCCAGCGCAAAACGCCCCATATTCAAGAGCAGTAAGTTCTTTTTCGGCTGTCATTAACAACATCTCCATTGTTTGGGCACCTGGCACCCCATCTGCAGGAATTCCAATACTTTCTCTGAAACTCTTTTACGCTTCCACCAATAGTGAATCCACCTGCTGAGGATTCTCTTTGTATAGGCGATTCATATCCCTTATGTTTCAGACAAGCACGTAGGGCTAAGATGGTCACTATCGGCATAGCCTATAGTATAGCTCTTGAGATCTGTGATAGCAAAAGCGTTTCGTATGCGGCTGTTGTATCCTTCTCTTAATCTCTACAGCGCTGAGCTCATCGCCTTATAGAAAGGTTGTTGGGGCTGTAGGGCTTTAAGTGATCTGAGAGGTTGTCATTGTCCTTGAGCTGAGGAGCAGCTCCACATTGTCCAATAGCGGACGGTACGCTTCCATACAGCGCTTCTCATCCCTACCTTAGGGGACTCTCCTCGGTAAGGTGACGGTATAGCAGAAAAAGAAGCAGTAATCTCCTATCGGTCTCCTCCAAGTCTGTCAAGGATAGTGTCCCCTTATATAGGGAATCTACTTTTTGAGAGAGCTCCTTTTGGCGGTAGTTCTCCGGAAAATCCATAATCCGAAAGTGCTGTAAGTACCTGTATATAAGAGTAAAAAGAGGTGAAGGCTTATTCTGATAGAGCCAACGGGTTTGGTAATTATACTTTTGTAAAATCAGCTACCTCTCGCTCTATGTGGGCTTGTACAAGGATCCTTGATAGTTACCTTTCTTGAGGGCAGCCACTGCTGTATCTTGCAGGATACAGACTGATAGGATTCGTTAATCTCCTATCAGCAATTGTTCATCTACAGTTTTGCTGTCACACCCTACAAGAAGTAACAAAATGAAAAGAAAACACAAATGCTTTTAATCATGTTTATTATTTTTGCGCAAAGATAATGATAAGACTATAATCAAAATTTTTGGCATGTTTTTGTGTAAATATTTCTATCCTAATTTTTAAAAGAAAATTTATGAAAAACTCCTATCTTTTTCTCGTTTTATTTGGGGATTATCTGTAGCGATGGCGCAAAAACAATAATCCCAGAAGTAAAGTAGTCAGCGAGGACAATGTTCATCCTATGCAGCTACAAGACCTCTCGGTGGATATTCTCGTAGTAGGGCAAACGGCCGCAACTGGCTGATGGAAATGACTTTCTGACAATCCCTAACAACCGTGTGATGGAAGGTGAGCTTGAGTTTCCTCGCCGAAAGGGCAGCAAAGTCTCTCGCTTTGCCTTGGATGACTGACGGCAAGCTCCGTGAGGGTGTAGTCGTGGACAAATCCTTAGGACGCAAGGCTTTTCGAGGATATCGTCCGCCGGGTAGACCCTGGTCTTTTAGAAAAACGGAAGGAAACAACTTCCGCGCTCGTGTATATCCTATGCCAGCAGCAAGGGTCTCGCCATCTCTTGATTGCTTTTTGAGCAGGAACTCTCCCAAAAGAACGGACAGGATTTTTACTTCCTTCCTATATGCCAATGCGGCAAAAACTCAAGAAGTTCAAGATTCGTACCGAGGTGGTCTCTCGCTTTGTCAAGGCCGATATCCAAAACTCCCTACAACTGGACCCTTACCAAAAGCCGCAACAGCTATCTCAGTGAGGTGGAGAAAACAACTTTACTTTTGAACAAAAATATAGCACTACCTCTTTCCTAAGATGGACAAACCACAACTGCTTACCGCTTCCTAGGGATAAAGTTACCTATACGGAAATATTGCTTTGGAAAAACAAGAACTAGCTATGAAGTCTCGAAAAACCTTAGGAATTCTCTGGGATGTTTCTTCTTCAAACGAAAAAGGGACTTTGCCAAAAGAATATATGCTCTGGACAGCTATCTTCAAAGAAGTAAAAAACGTAAAGGTAGTTCTCACTACCTTCCACATCTACGCTTCTAAACCTATTTCTTTTGAAATCAAAGAAGGTAACTGGCAAGCTCTCAAGGATCATTTGGACAAACTTACCCATGATGGGGCTACGGATGGCAATGCCATGAGATTTCCCTTCTGGAGCAGACGATACTTCCTCTTCTCCAATGGTATTTTTAATTTTTGCTAAGGAGGCATTCCAAATCAACAACCTCGTTAAGAGACTTCATGCTCCTAGTGTGTCATCACCTCTGAGTCGGTGGCCAATATGGACAAACTACAGTACTTAGCAGGGGCTACAGGAGGTAGTTTTATCAACCTTTCCTCTCAAGAACTACTCGATGCGGTCAAGGCTTTACGCTATCAGTCCTTCCAACTCTTAGGATATAGGCAAAAGTGGAAATGTAACTGACTTATACCTCAAAAAGGAGCGTTGGTAGGGGAAAACTTCTACTTTTCTCTGGGGAACTAAACTCGGATGAGGTTACTTTTGATAGTTTCCCTTTAGGTATTCAGGAAAGTGTCGTCAGAAAAGAGGTTACTTTTTCTAAAAACAACTCTGCTCTGCTGGAGAATTGCTCTTTACGCCGTATATGGGCAGAAAAGAAGATCACCCACTCAAAGAGAGGGAGCACAGGCCAAGGATATATGATGCCGTAGGGCGCCAATATGGTATCGTAAACTGAAGGAAATTCTCTGATCGTACTGGAAACGGTAGCTGATGTATGCACAGATCAGTCCTCCCGAGGAGTTCCAAAGAGAGTACAATCGTCTTGTTAATACCGAAAAGCAAAATAAAGAAAACAAAGAAAAGCACACCTCGACCATGTTGTAAAAACTCTCGAGGCTCAAGCAAATGGTGGAATACTTTCCCCTATTGCAGTGACTAAACCGTCAAGAAAGAAAGGACACTACTGACAGAACTTTCCAGGAGAGTGGCATGGTATATGCTGTGCAGCAGAGCCTGCCCGCGCATCGTAGCTTCTGTCGATAATAGTGAACAACTATCCGAGAGTGGCTGAGCAGAATGCAGGCTATAGTCGCTGCTTCTAGAGAAAGACGAGCAGCTAAAAACTGCGATTAAAGCAGAGCTGCAGCAACTAGCCATGAGCAAAGTGAGGACTATGAAGATCGATAGTGGTGAGCCTATCAATGAACCCTTCCAAAATAACACATGAAACCAATTATAATCCTGACACCCCTACCTAAAGGTGATGGAGTATGCTGATCCTGCCAAAGCGATAGAGACTTACTATAAGCTCCAGAAGGAATATGGGCAAACACCTCTTTCTATGTGATGTGGCGATTACTTTCTTTAAAAGGATACCGAGCAGGCTGTTTTGAGTGGTGTCCAACTTGGCCGAATTGCTTGGAGGATGCCCAACTACTCCGTGTATTGGGCTACAAACTCTCTTCCTACAAGGCCTCATAAGGAAGCTATAGAAATATTCCGTAAGGTGCTCTCATCCGTGAGGAAGAACCTCAGTCCTATCGTGACTTAGGATAGGCTCTCTCCCAAGGGAGAATATCAACAGGCTGTAGAGACCTCTACAGGTAGTGGAACGTCCTTGGGATGATCGCTTTCAGAGATGTACAGCTGATGCGTTATGAACGAAATTAATGATCTTGTAAATACACAAAAGGGTATCCGCACTTCCTTTTATAGACAAGCGCTTGCTCAAAGAAGGAACCTGTAGATATTCGCTGTGGTACTCACTTGGGATCGGACAACGATATGGACTTGTGGGTTACCGACCCTGAAAGATGAAAAATGCTACTATGGACATAGACAAACTTACTTAGGGGCTATCATAAGCCAAGACGTAACAGGGGGCTATGGGCCTGAAGAGTTTATGCTCAAAAAAGCTCCTAAGGGCACCTATAAAATAGCGGTAAATTACTGCGGAAATCGCTCCCAAAAGCAGCTTTTCCTGTAAGCTTTCGTATTACTTTCTTTACGCACTATGGTACTCCTCAAGAGAAAAAACAGGAAACTACTGTACGCCTCTCCAACCAAAGAGAAGTCATAGAAGTAGGAAGTTTTGAGTTCTAAAAGACAAATGTATGAGACATTTATTGATCATCTTAGTAGTCTTATGGGGATTTAGTTCCTGTACAACTAATAGCTACTTTTACTTTTCATAAGAACCAAACAACCTCTCTCTTAGGCAGAAGTAGATATGGAAGGTATCCTCAAGTTTACAGGAGATAGTATAATGAAGTCTTTTACTAATAAGAACTTTCGAAGAACTGGAAAGTCTTTACCAAATAAGTAAAGAAAAGGAGAGCCTATAACCAATAAAGATACCATAGAATTGGCTAAAAAGGAATGTTTCCTCAAAGGACTTTACAAAGGGAGAGGTACCTTATGGATTTGCCTCAAAGCCGATCGCATAAGTCAAAAAGCAATGGAGTGGAATGGAAAAATTTCCAAGAGTGAAAATACTAAGTATGAGATTTATTTGCTTTCTGTTTCAAGTGGGATGGAAAAACTCTTATATTCGATCCCCAAGAGCTTACTAAGATCGGTAAAAAGAAAAATTAAACTGTCTCTGAAGAAAGTAGTGAGAGCCTCAAAAGAAGAGATTAAAGCTACTTCTGATGAAACATCCGAAGCAGCTAGCTCTTCTGAGACTATACAAAAATAGAGAGCCCTTTTCAGATGAAAAATCAATCTCTTTTTGTAAGTTTCGATCGAAAAGATAAAATCTATTCAAAGGAAACTCATCCTTACCTCAGCAGATAGATGAACATACATTACAATTTAGTTTTTAATGCATTAGCATGACATCCAAAAGAAAGAGGAGATTCCCAAGATTATTATCATTACTAAGTAAAAACAAAGTGTGTAATGATGAAAAGGTATAGCTAAGCTTTGATTTTAGCTAGTACCTTTTTATCTTTTGATTACCTCTTACTTATCCTTCTGGGAGCATTCCTTCGGAGGGTATCTCTCTGAGGAGTTTCTGTTTGCCTTGGCTAAATAATTTAGGCAAATTAAGTCCCTGCCATATTGAAAGAGATCATTATGAGGTGGCACGGTCTTCATCATACCAGAGACAAAGTTGGCAGTAGAAGTAGTTACCATTTTCTCCCTGACCTGGAATCCCAAACAGTAATCTTATCAATCTGATATTCTTAACTGCTTCCACTTGGGTTTTTACCAGTTCAGGAAGCTTTTCTATGAGCAACAATTGAAGAGCCTTTGGTAGGATCACCTCCCTGCAGCACTTACCACATCCTTATATCCTCAGTGCTTGCTTGGTGAGGATTTCAAAGAGACCTTTCGCTTCGGCTTCCATTTTCGCATAGATGGCATCGGCTTCCCCTTGCATTCTCACGTAAGCGGTCTGCTTCCGCTTGGGCTTCTATCACGACGCGTTGCTTAGCGATTTCAGCAGGGACAATGATATTGGCTCTGTTGGGTAGCACGCCTCTTTTCTGCACGGAGCCGATTCGGCTTTCTCTTCAGCAGAATAGGCTTCTTCCAAGGCCTTTAGCTCGCTGTACTTTCTCTGCTGAGATAGCGATACGCAAGCGATTCTGCTTCTTTTCCTTTCACGAAGGGCATCAGAATTGGCAATCTCTATCTTAGCCTCGTTCTCCCTTTGATGGCGGAGGCATTAGCTTCAGAGATTTTGATTACGCTATCACGATCCGCTTCTGCCTTCCCTATGGATTCATCTTTCTTAGCTTCCAGCGATACCCACTGTCTCATCCTTTTTGGCCTGAGCGATACTAATTTCCTTTATTTTGAGTAATAGCGATTTTTTACATCCCTATCTCTTTGTGTTTCTGCTATTTGTGTATCACGCTCTCTATCAGCAAGAGCTTTACCAGTCTCCCCTATCTTTTCTTGTTCAGCTACACTAATCTTAGCTTCAGTTGATAGCCTTAGCTGCGGCTTCCTACCAAGGGCTTCTATATACCCTGACTCATCTTTTAATATCGGTTACATTGACATTTGATGAGTTTCAGACCTATGAGCCTCACTATCCACATTTTCTTAGAAATGTTGTCAAGGAACTTATCTCGGTCGGAGTTGATCTCCTCAATGGTCATAGTAGCAATCACCAAACGAAGGTTTGCCCGAAGAGAATATCCTGGCCAATTCTTGAATTTGTTCAGGAGAAAGCCCTAACAAGCGCTCTGCAGCAGCATTCATATTCTCTGGCTCGGTGGAGATGAGCTATGGTAAAGCTGACAGGGCACATCCACACGGATATTCTGACGGCTCAGTGCATTGTATAGATTGGCCTCGATAGAGAGTGGGCGCAAAGTCCAAATAGGCAAAATCCTGAATTACAGGCCATACAAAAGCCCCTCCTCCATGTATACAGCGTGCAGAAGAGCCTCCCGTACGCCCATAAATATGCAATATCTTGTCCGAAGGACAACGCTTATAACGCGCAGTAAGCGACACAATCGTTACAAATAATACGACTGCAAATATCGCAATCAAACTAATTGGTGATGAAAAATCCATTTTATTTAATTGTTAATTATTAACTCACTTAGCCCTATCCTCTATTCATTCTTCTTTCTTGACTACCCCAAGTGATCTTCTGTACAAAAACAATAGCGTCCTTTATCTTGACTATTTGTACCATAGCACTGGAGGGAATGCGTTCCCCTTCGGTCATGGCATCAAGCTCACGAATAGAGCCGCGAATACTTAGAGTAACTCTTCCTGTTCCTGACAGATATTCTGGGATAGGTACATATACCCGTGCCGCCTTGCCAAGCTTTCTTCTATCTTAAAAAGAATTGTCTTCAGCAAGCCTCATAAGAGCCTGTACCGTGAGAGAAAAATGATAGACAAAGAGGCATCCCACCAATATGCAGCAAAGATAGTAAGTGTTATTTTGTTATCTATGACCTCATAGAAAGAAATACCTGTCCAGCTGAAACCTAATAGAAAGTTAATAGATTTCTTAGTGAAAAGAGCTGAAAAGGTGCATCTGCTCCAGAGAAATCTCCGTCAAAATCGGCCGTCAAACCATCTGAGGCATTAGCCCCAACGAAAGCTCATAATTGTCTGAATGATAAAAATAATAGATACAGGAATGGCTATAAACCAAAAATCCTTGTAAGTAGGTATCCATCATTGAAAAATATTTTCCATAAATTTATTTTTAATCGGCAACAAATGTACAAAATCATACTTTTACAAAATTTTCTCACTTTTTATTGACTATAAAAAGAAAAATTCTTTTTGTTGGATTTTATTTATCACTACCTTTTGCTCTTATTCTCCCTTAGAACATGTAAGGAGATAATTGTAAATTATTCTATTTCACTATTTTGATGAGTGAGAAAGACTATCAATTTAGCTATAAAACATATTTATTAAGCGAGGCTAACGAAAAGGATAAAGCCCTTATAGAGAGTGCTTTTTCAGTGTAGAACCAATGCCTCATGTTCCCACTCCCACTTTGGCGTAGGCGCCGCTATATTACTTGACAATGGACAGATTGTTTTGGGGAATAACCAAGAAAATGCAGCCTCACCCTTCTGGCTTATGTGCCGAACGTACAGCTTTTGTTCTATGCCAAGGCCACTCACCCTGAGGCGAAAAATCATCAAAATAGCCATCAGTGGTGATCTATGGAGCACCCCATAGGGAGATCACCACCCTTTGTGGGCAACTGTCGTCAGGCATTATATAGAATACGAATGCACACAGGAAGCCCTATCACTGTAATCTGTGTAAGTCTCAAAGGAAAGGTTCTGGAGATTCCTTCTGTGAAGAATCTGCCTTTTCTGTTTTGACTTTTTCTATGACTACCCTTGACTAATAAGAGATATTATGACACAATATATACCCTTTTGAGGATACAGGATATTTCTCTAAGTTCATCACGGACTACTCGCTCAAAAGGAACCTCTCAAATGTTTGTATCACCGCTTCCCTTTGACAACAAATTTCTTAGAACAGATAAAGGAAAAACAAGCACATTTCCCAAAGGAGCACAGAACCTTTCTTTTTCAAGTACTCAGGAGCCAATATCAAAATCATCCATATCTGAGAAGACCTATAGCCATGTAGAGGCACTACAACAGGAGCATACCTTTTACCATAACTACCGGACACCAACCAAGTCTCTTTCACAGGACCTGGTATTTTATCATTTACAAAATCGTCTCGACCATTGTTAGTTGTCAGCAAACTCAAAACAACTATATCCTAACCACACCTTTGTTCCCATCTACTGGATGGCTACTGAGGATCATGATTTTGAGAAATTAACCATTTTACTTTTTCAGGGACAGCTCTCTTGGTACCCTCTAAAGAGGTGGTGCAGTAGGTACTTTTCTCTACAGAAGGTTGGATAAAAGTGGCCAGCTGTTCTCAATATTTTTATTAGGTGAAAAAGTCATCATGAGAATCTCTCAAGTTGACTCTTTTGAAAAGGCTTATATAGAACATGCTACTCTGCGAAAGCTACTCGCTACTTTGGTCAATGAATATTTGCTCCTACGGATTGGTCATCATTGATGGCGATAATCCTAGAAAGCTCAAGGACGTAGCAAATCCCTTATCTCAAAGCCGAGAACTCTTCGAGCAGCTCTCCCAAAAGAGGTGGACACTTTTCATATCAAACAAACAGAGCAGAGTTACCCTGGAGCAGGTGCACCCTCAGTGAGATTAATATTTTCTATCTGCCACGGGGAGAGTGCGAACGTATTGTCAAAGGAGGAATGGGGTCTATAAAGTGCATTTCAATGCTCATATGGAAATTCACCCCTGAAGCACTCGAAGGAGCGAACTCAGTTCCCGAACGCCTCCTTCCCAATGTGATTCCTCCTAGCCCACTGTATCAGGAGGATTATACTGCCTAATCCTGGCTTATATGGGTGGAGGAGGAGAGATTGCCTATTGGTTGGAGCTCAAAACCATGCTCGCCGCCTATGTGCCTTTTCCATGCTTTCAAGTGCCACGCACTGCAGTGCTCTTTGTAAGTGACAAACAGCGATATAGAGATTAGGGCTTTTCTTATCTGCGATATTTTCTCTACAATATATTAGAGAATAAAATCACCCAAAAGCTCTCAGAATATCCATGTTGACTTCTCCTCACAAGCAGATGTTAGAAAACAATTTTGCTGACCTATTGGAAATAGCTCCACATACAGATAAGTCTTTCTTTCCAGAGTGCCGTAAAAGGCCTTCAGCAGAAGCAACTCAAGGGACTGGAACAGTTAGAAAAGCGCCTGCTAGAGCTGCAGAAGAAAGAAAGCATACAAGAGCAGTTGGGCTAGATCTCTCTCGCCACGTATCAGTTTGTTTCCTGCCGAATCCTCACGGGAACAGGTGGACAACTCCTTGAAGCGAATGAGTATGATCCAGACCCAAGGTCAGCGGCTTATAGAAATGCTTTATCAAGCACCTCAGCCCGTTTGATTTTCGCTTTGTTATCCTATGCTATGATACTTCCTGTCGGGAGGAGAATGTATAGAATATTTTATATAAAAACACCTCATACGAGACATTATGGCCGCTAATCACTTGGGACACGCTTGTGTCAATATATCAAACAGAGGGGCTCACTTCACTCGTGGATCACTCATCATGCCAATCCGCTTGCTGGACTACATTGATATCAATAGTATTGAGGCTACTCTACATCACTTCTGACACATGCACATGCGGATCATATTTTGGATGCTGAGGCCATTGCTAAGCGAACAACCAATACGTAACTTC
>BNJS01002898.1_pt1 | contig 97799 bp, 110 predicted proteins | sample 8540461 | NCBI WGS metagenome assembly BNJS01 (sample SAMD00202454, study PRJDB9452) | human saliva metagenome | isolation source: human saliva | place: Japan | reverse complement strand
CGCAGCCTAATGGTGAACGGGACCATGCGTGAAGACGAGTAAATATGAAAGGCATGCATGCATACCGTTTTTGTCAAAGATGCAATATTTACGCCAGATGTTCATCGCGAGCTGTTACCATCGCACGGGCCCGTAACCGCCATGCCTGCTGTCATTAACACCAACCGCAACATTAGCCTGCACCGCGGGCGTCAGTCTACACGCCGTTTATGCCCATCGCACCATGCCGGCCTTTACTACCGTCTGCGTAAAGAAACGGAAGCGAGACGCTCACACCGTCGTGTCACTGTTCAGCCCACCGCGAGCCTGTTACGGTCTTTGTCGATCTTTCGCGATAATACATGATCTCATTGAACGCACGATTTTATCCGGGTCACGGAACATATAGCTGTTCACCGGTCATCAACCGTTGGGTCACCAGCCTCACGGTCAGTTAACCGGCCTCAAGATTGCCTTTACCATTGAAACCGTGAACAGTCCGATAGCCATCATTTCAAGAGTCTGTCACGGTTTTTCACTTCGTAGGTTATCAACAACGCCTACCATTTTTGTGTCAGGCGTGGCTTTCGATCGCAGTAAAACATCACGTCATTTTACCGGCCAGAGCCTTGTTGCTGTGGTCAGTTCAACATCATCCGCCAACGCCAGCTTATGACGGAAGATACGCATTTCAGCGGTCGCGCTCGAGCGATTGTGGTGCCGTCATATCAGGACATGTCAACGACAGCTTATCCGAAACAGGTCCAATGTATAGCTGGATAACTACTGCGCCACCGATTACCCATACCGCGCCTTTTTCACGATGTCGCAGAGCCCTTTATAATTGAAGTAAATTGATATCTCAGTTACAGTGAGCCACAGATTGAGATATCAACATGTTACGTAATAACATTAAGCCGTCGAAAAGGTTATGGATGGTTCATCTGCTGCACGAAAACCCACAGGGAGCCGAGACTTCACTCCTGTGCCCGCCCGTCCTAGTGAATCATCCCGAGTAGCAATTACGATCTTCGGGAATCACTATGCGGCCAGAAGGCCAGACGGCCCCACGAGCTGGCGGTGTCAATGAACAGTCACGGAGGACAAAGTCACAGAGCACGATCACCAACGAACGCCAGCAGACCAGGTCGCCATCAGCGCGCAGAACCAGAAAACGCCAGGTAGCTGTAGCCACCGTGGTTTCATAGTCAGAAGGTACCGTCTGACCAGCGGCGGTTACGCCCAGCACGGTACTTCAGGATGTAAATTCGGTGACAGAACACCGGTGTCATCGACAAAGCGCATACCAATCAACCGCGTAGCTGACGCTGATTTCAGCGAGCGCAGCGCCATTCCATGCTCTGGGCGACCCAGCAGAATTCCGTCGAGGCCGTCCACAGCCGCCATCACCGCCAGTGCCATCCACGCCGCGCCTGTCTTCGCACGACAATGTCGATCGCGCGCCGATTGCTGACGTCAACCGAACATCTGTCGCTGGGAGGCCCAAGAGCGCCCGAGCCCGCGGGTCTCGAGTTGCACATCACAGCCGAAGATGAGGGCACGGTTAGTCCGGTCAGCTACAGCACATATGCACCCACAGCGGAAAGCATGGTGACTTTCACGGGTTTTACCGGTTCAGGTACACCGTATTACGGAAGAGCGCGTGAATACGATATACTTCCAGAAGAAATGATGAATGGAGTTGCCTGTTCTAACACATTTAATGCCTGTCTCATTTGGCAACACGATAAAACGACTGCCAGCGATAAACAATGTTGAAGAGATCTTTTCTACGGCTGGCGTTCAGCGGACGCACATTACAGGCCACAAGCCTCGTTATTGGTTATCGCGCTAAACAGTAACAGTCACAGCGGATTCTCGCATTCACCAGAACAGACCCTGTTATACCAGGCACAGTTCAGCAACCGAAATGCAGATGGCAGCGACAACGCCGACAATGACCCACAGATAAAATTTTGATACCGTGTTACGGGTATGAAGAATGGATTCTTCAGAGCCCAGCAACCGAGCGCGTCGCAACACGCCTTTATCTTTTTACGCGGTCGCCCGCCATATGCATGCATGGTCAGCTCTGGTTTCGCCAGAGAATTACAACCCTTGCTCATTATCGTAAACGCTTCAACGCGTCGATATCTGCGAACAGTAACACAGCCCACCAGCACGAAACGACCATCATTATACGAGGCGCACCGCCACCGCATTTTCACCGGCACACTACGACCGGAGTAGTTAATGGAATTACGCAGCGTCGTCACCGAGCTCACGCACATCGCGCCCATCTGCGATAAACGCATTATCGCCGGACAGCTTGCCATTCATCGACCGACAAAGATGAACATGTCAATAAAGACGAACAGCGCGCCGCCTAACACGATAACATCGCCACCGCACGGATAGCCCCGCATAGTCACAGACGAACAAATACGTTGGTCACCAATAATAATCGTTTGACAGCCGTAATGGCGGTTCATCGGTCAACATCTTTTTCTTCAGCGGTCGCCGTCAACAGTCAAACAGTCCAGACATTGCATATCACGGCTCAGTACCTCGCTCGCGTCATTCATCATTGAGCGCTGATATCAGTAAATACTGAGTTCAGTAACACAGCAGCCCAGAACCATTTAACAACACTACTATTGCTGGAGCATACCCAGTGGTTAACCACATTAACACGCACAGCGCAGCTTCGATGGATGAACCGACCATCGTCGTTTACGGGTCAGTATCCAACACCGACGAACCACCAGGAAGACCGCCGGTTTGCCAGCACCGATGACAGCCGGTAGCAGCACAAAGTTGTCAACGCCAAGATTACCCGTTGAACAACAGCCCTTCAGCCAGCCGGAAGAATTGAACAGCCTGTCACAACCCTATTTGTCAAAGAGCTGGTCCCAACCAGACAACCGTGACGGTCTGCTGCGTGTTACGACGGCAATTACCAGTCCATATTCAGTGGCCTGTGGCCTGCATGCCTCCTCCACACCATTCCCGACCTCCCAGCCCAAAGAGTTCTGCAGAATCTTCACAACTGATTACTGGCGTCTGTCTGTCCTTCTTCTGACCAGAAACCATACCACCCACTGTCACTTCTGGTTACAAATACTGGTGAGAAGATATTCAGCCAGCAACGCTGATTGCATCTCCAGACGCAGCCGATCGTCTGCCAGCATCGACCATCAACGGTCGCCGGACGACATCAACGCTGTTACCATCTTCGCCGATTGCCTGGATAATGTCTTCAACTTTACTTGCACCAGTCCGCATCATCCGCAGCGCCGTTTCAGCGACACCGCTAACTTGTGCGATGCTGACCGATCCATACCGCACGACCATCGCCCTTCCGAAGATAACCGCGGTTTGACGATCAGTCGAGTTTCATCCACCACCTTCGCTCAGCCTGACAATCAACGGAACGTTGTTAACCACTGCGTCATTTCAAGAGCCTGTCAAAACCACGGAGCACCTCCACCCAGCGATTTCACCCCTGCCTCTGCATCAGACACCCCTTCCTGGGCGAAATATGGTCAAACAGGAAGGCATTATCATGTTGAAGAGTCCACAAACATGGGTCTCGAGCATTCTCTTATTCGACCAGCTGGTTTTATTACAAACATTTATTTGCCTGATTTGCGTCCTGCGGCTCGACATCCGTCAGCCACAGTTTATGACGCCGTAGAGTTGCTTCGCGAACACATTCGTTATTGATGCACAACGGTCATCTCGAATTATCCTTCAGAAACATCAACACCATAAACCGATACTCGAACGAAAGTCTGCTAGTCTGCAGCAACGTTACGAATTGTTACCGAAAGTTGTCACTTCAGTCGTTTGACCGTTACAGCACGATGCTGAATCAATACTTTCGAATAAGCTCATCAGATGGAACAGCCATTGCCGATCTGGCTGTTCAACAAATGGTCACCACCATGCGCAATACGAGCTGCGCAGTTCCCCGATCATTTGTAATGAATCACCGACAAACTCAGGCATCATTTCAGCCAGAACGGATGTCAGCGAAAATTCTTCCGCTCGACGGAAGCCGATGAACCGATAAACAATACGGATGCCTTTAGTCAAATTAGTAAAGTTACCGATCATAAACGATTATTTTCTTGTTTTATCAACGCATAGCCCAGTTTCAGCACGCTTAACCAACGCCACCACACGGTCATTTTTTGTCAGCATCTTTGCGCCCATGCCTGGTCACCTGCCCATATGTCTGGCCCGCACAGCCACCACAGGCTGTGCCAACCGAGACATTCAGGCAAAATTCATCCCCGCAGCCTTCGTCGTCATCCGTCCTCGATCACCCGGCATGTGGCCAGGCCTGACAGCTGAATTTGCTTGCGCGAATACGGCTCAGCAACCATCGCCTGCACTGCGGTGTACTGAATTTCACAGCTGCGGCCGTGCTGAGTCTTTATGCAGTTACAGCTACAAAGAAGCTATGTTTTTCTTTATTTGTCATTGCCTCGCATCTCGTAGATTGCGTATCAGCTGATAAACCGAGTTTTGAACCGCAATCCTTCATTCTGGAAAATCTCACGTGAATTTGGCACAAAAGAGAGTGGACTGGCAGGTTTAAAAATGGTTTATCAATACACAATCCTACAGGATGCGGGCAATGATAAAGTAAAGCTAATCAAAAACGCAAAGGAAACACTGCTTTTACTACAACGAAAAGGTGTGCGAAATTTTGTATATACACATAAAGACCATACGGCACAGCAAGTATTAGAAAATTTGGGGATTGCAGATTACATTAGTTACACAATTACAGGTGATGATGGATTTGCAAAAACCAGAACCAGAAGGTATTCAGTATCTTTATGCAAATAAATTCAAGCTTAATCCAGAGTACTGTACATATATAGGTGATCGAAGGTTGGATGAGGAAGCTGGCAAGAATGCAGGGATTAAAAGAATTTTATACCTAGATGAGAATACTCCAGTTACAGCGCTGTACGAGGATACAATGATTGTGAATAACTTATTGCAGATTGTAGATTTATATGAATAAAGAAATGATTGATAGTGCATTATCTTATTATGATATAAAAGATTCTTGGTATCACAAAAATGTTATGCATGCATGAATGATATTAATGAAAAGTGTTAATTTAAAGCGTAAATTTCAAGAACTACTAGATATTTTTATACGTTGATAAAACAAAGAAAATAAATCATTTATGGTCAATGAAAAACTACTAAAGATTTATTCCATGAGCCAGTACATCCGTATGTGACTTTTGCATTTGCGCTATTATGTGGATATCAACTCAGCATCAAAGAAAATGGAAGAACACCACCTTTGATGCGCTACAACAACCATTCACAAAAGCAAGAATGAAAAAGTACTCTCACAAAGGACATTATCTCAGAAAACTGTGATTCGATACTATCATCACCAAATGATCTGGGGAACTTACTATCAATGTGCGCATAGTGGAAGTAACCGACTACACTTGAAACGAATCAACAGACAATACAACCATATTCCATCTGAGAAACTTGAAATAAAAGTATTAAATTCAATACATCGTGCAAAGAAAATAATTAAAATATTTCAAAATATAACTTCTCGATATGTAATTCATGGCTGTTAAGCCCTCAAATTCATGAACTTGTTTCAAAGGATTCGAATATTTATCGATTTATTAATATATGTTCTGAAGATACAACAGATTCAGGATATTTAAATTTTGTATATCAATAACAGAAATTTTCATGACTTGAGAGAAGAAACAACTCACATGTGTCATAAAACAATATTTGTTGGATGCAGTAATCGAGATACACTGAGGTTTAGAATTTCTAATCAAGACAAAATAAATGTTTAGAGCTAAAATATATTGACCTTTGGTCAAATAGAGAATATAATCGAATTATAACATGACACTTGTCATAGTAAATGTACGAGTATTCCTGTTTTGACTATTATATTTCCTTGAAATGTAAAGGGGTAATTGTGATATTAGAAGTAAAGGGGAATTATCCTTCGATAAGAAGGAAATTCTCCATGGAATTTAGTTTTACTGCGCAAAGCGGTAAGGCGATGGGTTTTCTTGGGAGAAATGGTCAGGTAAGACAACAATATTCCGTTGTTTAATGAATGTATTCAAACAAACAGAAGGTGAATTTTGTTGATGGTAAAACCATTTGATGTAAAATCAAAACCATATTGGTTATTCACCAGAGGAACGTGGAATGTATGCGAAGGTATCTTTAAAAAGATCAGTTAGCGTACTTTGCAAAGTTAAAAGGCGCAGATACTAAAAAGGCTGCTGAAGAAGCAGAGTATTGGATTGATTACTTTGGACTGAAAGATTATACAAATAAAAAGTTAGAGACATTATCCAAAGGTAATCAACAGAAGATTCAAATTGCGCAAGCATTTATTAATGATCCGGCAATTATCATTCTTGATGAACCATTCTCTGGCTTAGACCCGGTCAATGCACAAATCTTTAAGGATGCAATCAAAGAAGCAGTTGCGAAAGGGAAACTAGTTATCTTCTCATCACACCAGATGGCATATGTAGAAGAAATGCGTGACGAAATTACTCTCATTGATCAAGGTAATATCATCGTTTCTGGAGATTTGGATGAAATTAAGAAGAAGGAAGGACAAGATAAGTTAGTACTTCGCGTAAATCCTGAAGATTCTACAGTTGTAGAGGAGATTCTGCAGAATAAGCTAGGCTTAGAGTTTCAGATAGTAGATGGAGAGTATCTGATTACAAAGAATACTGAATATAGTTCAAATGAAATTCTGCAGGAATTATTAAATCATGTACATGAAGTTGTGTCCTTTGGACAATATCGTCCTAGTTTACAGGATATCTTTGTAAATAAAGTAGGAGGCGAGACAAATGCGTAACTTTAGAACTGTATTTGAATTTGAATTCTTCCAACAACTGAAGAAAAAGCTGTAATTATTTCATCAATTATCTTAGCGATTGTAGCTTTTGGTGGTGCTGCTGCACCGGCTATCATCAATTATTTTAATAAACCAGCAGAGTTTGATAGTTCCGAAGGAGCTTCTTATCTCAATGATAGTATTCCTGGTGGATACTTTGTATCGAATGACGAGATTGCGAAAACATTAAACATTGATGAATCCAGTCTTTATCCATCAGAAGAAGCACTAAAAGAAGCTGTAAAGAGTGGTAAAGAATCAAAGGGATATGCAATCTATGATTACAACCACTATAAGACATACTTCCATGATAAGGGTTTCTTAGGTGGTGTTGGTGATCCTATAAATGAGGTTCTAAAAGAACACTTAGTAACGCAGAACTTCAATGAAAAAGGAATTAGTACTACTGAATATCAAGCGCTCAATGATGTAAAGATTAATGCGGAAGAAGAAGTACTAGGCCGTGATACATCTACACAATATCTACTTGCGTTTGTATATATCATTACATTATATTCTGTCATCTTGATGTTTGGCTCTATTGTGGCTACAGCAGTTGCTAGAGAAAAAGATAGTAGAACAATGGAACTACTTATTACAACAACAGATCCAAAGAACTTGATTATTGGTAAGGTATTAGCAGTAACATGTTCATCTGTAATTCAATGTGCTGTTATCTTCACTTCTGGATTAGTTTCCTACTTTATCTTTAAAGGAATGTATCCAAAGATGATCCTATTGATTGCGAAGTCTATGCTTGATCTATCAATGTTAGGTATGTATATCTTCTACTTTTCATCCCTTTGGTTTATTGTTGTACATAGTTCATCTTTGCGGGCTCTAGGATCCGTTAGTTTCAGAATGGAAGATGTAAATAATGCGATTAGTCCGGTGATGTTCTGTTTGTCGCTGCAGTTATATGATTGCGATGTCTGCTTTACAGGGTGGAGAATCAATTGTGGTGAAGGTTGCTTCATGGATTCCATTCTTCTCAGTCATGGTAATGCCAATAGAAATGCAGTTACAACAGTTGCCGCATATGAAGTAATTGGTCGACTGTATTAACAATTGTTTGTATTTACTTATTCGCAAGATTATTCATCCGTATTTATCGTTGGGGAACATTGAACTACGCAGTAATAAGCCAAACTTTTAAAGTTTGTAAGGAGTATTGTTCTCTAAACAATAATATTGAAAACCAAGAATGATATTATGCATGCATATAATATGACTGTGTATGTAAGACAAAAGGCTCGTGTGTACGAGCCTTTTAATGGTTACATCTGATCTAGAGAATCCATTCTTCATACCCATGCTTGCAGCATAGAGAACTTTATCTAATAGGTCATTTGTCTGTTGTCTTGCCATGTCTGCGATTTCTTGGTTCGCCGTTTGGCATAGTATAACAGGGTCTACATTCTGATTGAATGCAGAATCATACTTCTTGATAATTTGATGACCCTTTGTTTGTACAGCGTTTTGATAACGCTCAATAGCAGAACTTGTAGTACTGTAATGAGCATCCGCAAGAGCGCCGATAATACGGTTTGCCCAATAGAAGTTATCTGTTGAAACAGTTTTCGCTGTATTTGCTGTATAGATAGGTGTTTTGCATCAATGTTTACATAGAATGGAACAAACGCATTGAAATGTATTAGAACCATAGGCAATCCATTCAATCGAGCGAATTTCTTCTGGAGCGTATGGACGAATCTGTACGCAGGATAGGAAGTTATTGACGGTTAATACCAATTGGTCTAAAAGAGCCACGTAGTGAGGAATCACCATGCTTTCCATATGGGTCATATGGTGTGCCTTGATAGTGGTGAGATAATACGTACTTTATATCTTCAACTGTAATCTTGTGTTCTGGCACAAAGCTCCAAGGGAATGTTATCGGAATCAGGACGATAATCTGCCTTAGGACCATCCCAACGAGTAGGAAGTTGGGTGAAGTAGCGTCCAATAATCCAAGCACGTGGTGTGTTGTATACGTGGTCTGCATCTGAATGTGAACCGAAGGCGTAACGTGGATTAAACTTCTTAGTGTCTTGGTTGAGGTTTAGATGATTCTTCTCGATGAATTCTACTAAGTCACTAGAGCATAGGTGTTCTTTTTGCTTACCAAAAGCATCCTTTAAATCAAAGCTATCAATACCTTGTTGGTTAGGGCATTACAACGTATTCATCATCTTTTGACACGCTTTGCAATCCAGTGATGGCCACGATTGTTTCTAGCCACCAGATTTCGTCGACATCCTGGAAGGCAATACCATTCATTTCGTATGTACCATATTTCTAAGATTTCTCCAAGACGAAGAACACCTTCACGAGCGCTCTTGATATAAGGGAGTACTAAGTGCAACAATATCTTCTTCCCAATACCACCCAACGACTTCTGGGACATAAACTTCATCACCTTTTTTGCCTTGTGCAGGGATGTATTCTACCAATGGGTCTGCCGCAAGAACACGTTCATTTGAAGTGATTGTCTCTGTCGCTGTCATAGAAACATTTAATTCATTGACACCTGCGGCACCCCAAATACCTTTATCATTTAATGCATCTGGCATGCACAGGTATATGCGTCATAGGATTCTTTGGTAGAGGGATTTCTACGTGAGATAAAACAGATTTATATACTTCTGGTTGTTCACTAGGGTGAACAACGATGAACTTTTTAGGAGTAAATTCACCAGCTCCTGAATCTTCGTTTCGTGCAACTAAAGTTGAACCATCATAACTAGCTTTTTACCGAGTACGTTGTACATGGCATATTATATCTCCAATCTATTCTTGTGTTAATCATAGCACTATGTAGCTAAGTTAATAAAAATTTACTTCAATTTTATAAAAGGATACTATATGATATCCATGCGAAAAGTGAGGTAATAAAGATGTCAGTAGCAGTTTTTAGCATACTTAATAGTTATCAATGTCATTACATTTGGATTATATGGTTTGGATAAATATCGTGCAATGAACAACATGTGGAGAATTCCTGAAAAGACATTACTGGGAGCAGCCGCAATCGGTGGTGCCTATGGTGCATATTTAGGAATGCGTATCTTCCGTCATAAAGACAAAGCATTTAACGTTTCAGATTGGTGTTCCAATTATGATGCTTGTTTGGGTTTATTTTGTGACAAAAGGGTTTCCTGAAATACGTTAAGTGAGGTAAGCATGAAGGCTATTTTATTAGATATTGATGGTACACTAACAAATGATCAAAAGGAAATCACGCCTGACACAAAAAGAATTCTAATGAAGGCGCAAGAACAGGGTATCCGTTTGGTGATAGCGAGTGGTCGTCCTGCAAAGGGAATTGAAAAGTATGGCAAGATGCTAGAAATGGATAAGCATCATGGTTTATTCCTTTGTTTTCAATGGTGCAAAGGTAATCGATTGCCAAACGGGGGAAGTGTTAGTTAATACAACCATGAAACAGGAACTAGTGACAGAGGCATTACAACATCTAAAACGATTTGATGTAAGTCCTATTGTTGTAGAGGATGATTATATGGTTGTTGAAGATGTATATGATTGCATGATTACGGATAAGGGTCGTACATTCAATGGGATTCAATATGAAGTACGTATGAATAACTACTTGTTGAAAGAGGTCAGTGATCTTGCAAGTTATGTAGACTTTCCACTGAATAAGATTTTAGTGGTTGGACAACCTGAGTATTTACGTGAGAATTGTAAGGCAATCTCAGCTCCATTTGAAGGGAAGCTATCTATGATGTTTAGTGCAAACTTCTTCTATGAGATGACTTCTCAAGGAATTGATAAAGGTGCAGCGTTAAAGAGTGCATTAGATAAACTTGGCATTGAAGCAAAAGACTGTATAGCATTTGGTGATGCAGGTAATGATATTTCAATGTTGCAGTTTGCAGGTGTTGGTGTTGCAATGGCAAATGCACAAGAAGAAGTAAAAGTAGTTGCAGATTACATTACTGATGATAATAATCATGATGGTATCGCAAAAGCACTGTTAAAATATATCCCATCTTTACAATAAAAGAAGCTAGTATGCATGCATACTAGCTTTCATATTTTATAAATTCTTGCACTCATGAATTCTACGTTTTACACCATTTAGAACAACATATCCTTTTTCTGGGGCCTCACGATGAATTAGTGTTTTTACCATTAATATCATCTGTATGATTTGGCTCCATAATACTTGGGATATGACGTGGTGTAGTACGTAAAGGTGTATCTAGCGGTGACTTTGGTGGAATATAGTCGTTGTTGAAAGTCTTTCTCTGTTGGTTGTTTGCCTGTTGTAACTTAGTGGAAAATATAGCTAAGAATGAGAATGTAACAGTCAATAGAAGAGCTAAAGGTAAGAAACCATCTGACATAGTAGTTACTCTTTAATACTTTCTGTAATTCCTTTTGCAAGACCCGCAAGACTTTGAATTTCTGAAGGGATGATAATCTTTGTTGCTTTACCATCTGCAGCTGCAGCGAAAGCTTCTAAACTCTTCAAGCGAATGACTGTTTCATCAGCACCTGCTTCTTTGATAGCACGGATACCATCAGCAGTAGCTTCTTGGATAGCGCGAATTGCTTCAGCACGACCTTCAGCTTCTTTAATTTCCTTTTCACGAGCAGCTTCAGCAGCTAAGATTGTAGCTTGCTTTTCAGCTTCAGCGTTTAACACAGCAGATTCTTTCTTACCTTCTGCTTCAAGGATCATTGCTTGCTTTTGACCTTCTGCAGTTAAGATAGCAGCACGCTTTTCACGTTCAGCCTTCATCTGCTTTTCCATGGATTCACGAATCGCTGTTGGTGGTTGAATGTTCTTTAACTCAACACGAGTAACCTTGATTCCCCAAGGGTCTGTTGCGAAGTCGACTGTCTGTAACATTTGAGAGTTGATTGCTTCACGAGATGTTAATGTTTGGTCTAACTCCATATCACCAATGATATTACGTAATGTAGTAGCAGTTAGATTTTTCCATCGCCACGATTGGATTTTTCACACCGCATGCATAATCATGTGGGTTCATAACCTTGAAGTATACAACGGAGTCAATCTGCATTGTTACGTTATCCTTTTGTAATAACAGGCTGTGGTGCGAAGTCAGCTACCTGTTCCTTTTAGAAGAACTCTATGACGAACATGATCTACAAATGGGACTTTGAAGTGAATGCTCGATCCCAGGGTTGTACGATATCTACCGAAACGTTCGATAACATATGCGTTTTCCTGAGGAACAATGTTTGCATGATACTGCAAGTGCGATTAGCTAAAATAAAGAAAATAGCCGGAATAATAATGAGTTCCATTTTTAATATCCCTCCTTATGGGTGACGGATAGATAGTTTTTATCCATGACATAATCGTGTACCCATAATTTGACCACAAGTCAATATAGTTATCAAGACATTTTTAACTTTTATCTAAAAAGTATTAGAACGATAAGGGATTCTCACTAGAGTTTTAAAACAAAGTGAATCAGTGATAAAAATAGTAAGGATGAAGGGAGCTCCACATCAAGGAACGAAAATATCAGTCAGAGCGATTTGCTGACAGAGTTGAAGGTTCAACCCAGTCAGGTCGAAAACACACCATCTTTTAATTAGCGGAAGGAAACACAGCTCCATTTATTGCCCGACTACCGTAAGGAAGCTACAAAGGGTTTAGATGAAGAACAGATTTTCTATATCCAGAAACAATACGAGTATCAGTAATTGGCATGAGAGAAAGAGAATGTTCCTAAAGTTAATTGAAGCAACAGGGTAAGGTACCAGAGAAATCAAACAGTCTGCTATACAATGTACAAAGTTATCTCAGCAGAAAGACATTTCACCGGGTCCATGTGCACAAAAGAAGAAGACTCAGTGCTACAACAGCCATCAAGAATGGCTTTACAAACCACCTGCGGACAGCGCCAGCTTGCACTACTCACAGAAGGCTCTCAGAAGCAGAGGCAGAGTACTATCATCAGAGGCAGTCTCCAACAGTTGCGTGATGCGACTCAAGGTGCGAAGGATATTATCGCTGAAGTTGCTAGTATAATGCAAACAAGCGTTGGGCATTTTAAGGATACAATCATGCAGGCAGGTGTTCTCTTTTCAGTATCAAAGTTAAAGAAGGATGCTGTGGATGAAAATAGTCTCATGAGATGTACTACGACCGAAAGAGAAAAGATTTCAGCTTGTTGGACCACGTATCATGGCAATTGACCGTGCAGAAAAGGAAAAGGTTATTACAGTTTCTTTTGTCTTCGATGATGAACACAAAGAAGAATGGCCATAGACACCACTCAAGGGCCAAACAACAATTGTTGAAGATGCTTTATACGAAGCGTGGTAGTAGATGGTTGCGACTCGCTTTATTATTCCCATCTATCGAACGTGAAATTCGCTCTGGAATTAAGTGAAAGAGCGCAGAATGTCCATTGAAATCTTCTCAATGAACTTAGGAGAAGTTACCTTGCAGGCGCCATTAAAGGGAAGAATTGCCCGAGGCTCTGACCCGGTTTCTCCAATGGTTGTAAGTTAGCAGTCATCGATGAAACTGGAAAAGATGTTAACAGTGGCAAGATCCCATTCTACAAAGAAGGCGTTAAGATATTGAAACTTCCAAGAAGATAGCTACTGGCACTGATTCAGCATCATGTACAGGACTATCGCAATCGGTAATGGTACAGCATCTCGTAGAAAGTGAGAAGATAGCGTGCAGAACTGATTCATGAGCACAAGTTAGATGTTTCACGCACGTATCTCGAAGCTAGGTGCTTCTGCATGGTCAGCAACAAGAAGCTGCATCGTAAGGAATTCCCAGATATTGAAGTTGGAAGAACGTTCTGCAGTATCGATTGGAAGACGTTTACTTCGGACCCGCTTGCAGAGTTAATTAAGATTGATCCTCAATCAATCGGTGTAGGTCAATACCAACATGACCTTTCCACAGAAGGCATTGGTTAACAGAAAGATTCAGATGAAGTTGTACGAAGTCAGTAAACCGTACCGGTGCAGCATTTAAACACTGCTTCTCAGAGTTACTGGACACATATCTCAGGCTTAAATAGTGGTACAGCACAAGAAATCGTAAACTATCGTAACGAAAATGGACGCTTTACGAATCGTAAGCAATTGCTGAAGGTTACAGTTAGTCCAAAGGCATTTACACAGTGTGCAGGTTTCTCGCGTATCACAGATGGTGATAACCATTAGATCAGACTCTATCCGACCCAGAAAGTTATGAAGTTGCCTGTAAACTCATGCAGGCATGTGGCATTACAAAAGCTTGGTGAAGTGTAGACACTCTTTCCCTACATGGTGCAAAGACAGTACAGAGCTTAGGGTATTGATGAATATACACTCAAGGATATCGAGGAAGCGATTCGCCAACCACTTCACGTGACCACAGTCGTCAGACCAGTTTGATGGCACTGACTCAAGAGTGATGTACTGGCAACATCTCTGACTTAAGGCTGCAGGGTGGCACCAATTATCTGGTACTGCTAGAAACAAGTTGTAGACTTTGGTGCTTTTCGTGGATATCGGTTCGCTACATGAGTGATGGCTTTCTAGTTCACTTATCTCATATGTCGATGAAGAGAATTTCTCATCCATCTGAGTGTGTGGCAGTCAACGATAATAGTGGGCGTTTGGGGTATATCAAATCGATGACAGCTAGAAATCGTGTACAGTTATCCCAACTACCATTAGATCAATTAGAACAGCGCATGCGGCATATCGTCAATCGTAAAGCCGCAGGCAAGCACAATAACCAAAAGACTCAAAGCACAATAAGCCAGTGAAGAAAAAGAAGTGTCCGCGGACGACGCATTAGCTAATCGTCTTAAGGAAAGATTTGGAAAATAAGCAATGGAAAGATGGGTGAATGAACATCCATCTTTTCTTAATTCCTAAAATAATATGAATACGTTAGTTGACACTCAACTATCCAAACAGTATATTTCTTGTTATAGTTAGTTAGCGTGAACCAACTTAAGGAGGAATTCTATGTTTAGAAAACTATTAACAGATTGGTAAATGTCGACTTATGATGACTGCATGCGCAGGAAATGCTGGAAATATGACTTCTGGTCCAACTGAAAAATCAGAAGTTAAATGGTTGTAACAACCCTATTTTTAGAGGATATGGTAAATGTTTTAGCAGGTGATAAGGTAGACACACAACCATTGGTCCTGGCTGGTGAACATCCTATCACTTATGAGTAAGAAGCTCAGAAGATAATACCAAATTACAGAATGCGGATTTAGTGTTATATCATGGCTCTACATTTTGAAGGTAAGATGATCGAATATTAGAAGCGATTAATGCAGCATTCAGAGTCCCAGAACTTTTGACGAATCAAAGATAGGTCGCATGGAAGAAGATGGAGAAAACAACTCGATCCACACTTTCTGGTTTTGCATATTGACTTTGTATAAGGCAACAACATATGAAGCTGTCAAAGCTCACAAGAGAAAACTACCTGATTTAAAAGATGAAATTGAAGAAAACTTGCAAGTTATTATCTGAAGAAGCTAGATGAACTAGACACATATTGGCAACCGTGAACAAACTCAATATGATTCCGGCAGATAGAAGAATTTCTACTGCATCTACGATGCGTTTAACTATCATCGTCGCATGCGATATTACGGTAAAAGCACCACAAGGTGTTAGTACAGATGCGGGAGTTATCAAATAAAGATATGAAGGAAACAGCAGCGTATATTGTTGAGCATCGATAAAGGTTATCTTTGCGGAAACAACAGCATCCCGCACGTATGGAAAAGTTGAAGGAATCATGTAAAGCGAAGGGATTCACGTGACAGTTGTTGGTGGTGAAGGAAAGGAACTATTTAGTGACCTCACACCTAAGGACAAGCAGGATACATATTGATATGTATCGACATAATGTTGATTAATCGTATCAAACCCTCAAATAGAGGAGGTATTTATGAGTTATATTCACGTCGAGGATTTGACGGTATCCTATGGAGAAAGGTCCAGTGTACTTCACGGGATGTTGATGTTGATATCAGAGAAAAGAAATGCAAAATTACCGCAATTGTTACCGGTCCAAATGGCGCTGGTAAATCAACGTTACTACAAAGCGTACTTTTGAGATTTGTAAAATCCATATCTGGAGTAATAGAAAATTCATGACAAAGATCTTGCGGATGTACGCAAGGGAAATAGCGTACGTTCCGGCAGGTTTCACCTGCAGTCAATTGGAACTCCCTATCCGTCGTAAAGGATGCTGTTGTCCTAATATGGGCCGATATGCAAAGCTAGGGATGGCTACAAGTGGCCGTAAAAGGATAAAGAATTAAAGCACATCAAGCACTTTGTGCAGAGATGGAATGGAAGAAGCTTTGAAAAATCCCGACACAGTACTCACAACTATCTCGAGGACCACAACGCATGTTTTTATCGCAAGAGCATTATGTCATGACATGTGATTTTAGTTATTATGGATGAAACTAACTAGCAGGTGTAGATCAGACTAGTGAACACAAATCATCATGGATAAACAAAGGAATTGCAAAAGCAGGTAAGACGATTGTTTGTGTAACACATGACTTACATACACTGAAAAATATTTTGATCATGTGTTGTATTTATAAACAAAGTATGTTGTGGCCAAGCGCAAAACAGAAGATGTATCACGTAGATGAAAACATTAGAAAAGGACGTATCATGATGGCAAAATCTAACACAGATACTGTTCTCTTATAGATTTCTTGCTGTTTGCGATAGGTACCGTTTTACTGGATTCCAAGTGCGATTGTAGGTTGTTTTAGGTAGTGTATAAAGGACAGAGTCTGACGGGCAGATGCCGTAGGGCATGCGTCCTATCCTGGAGTTGTGAGTTTGCGTTTATGTTATTTAGTGTCCATGGATTCCGTCATATTGACATTAGGAGCTGCGGTATTTGGCTATTCTTGCATATCTAACGTGATCCGGGTGATGCGAAAGCTATTAGTGTGACTGATTTTGATGCGGCATTAGCAATCGTGTTTAACCGAGTTTCAGTTAAATTATGGTGTTGAAAGAGTTGTTACAAGGAAACCCTTTATGCATGCGTGCATCACAAGCAGGTTTAAAGAACTCTATCTTTGGCTCCTGCTAGCATTTATCGTAAAAGAAGATATTATGCATGATTGCGATATGTGCAATCATCGCAACAATATTGGTTGGTTTTATTTTATAAAAAGAGTTAGTGCTGAGTATTTTTGATCCAATACTTGCAAAGTGCAATCGATTGTCAATGCCGAATTGTAAATGCGGTGTTAATACCTAGCTGGATGGTGGATGCTATTGTTTGGACTGTGGATTAAAATCGATTGGTGCAGTTCTAATTTCATCATTTTTAACGATTGCCGTGTGTTTGCGCAAATCAACACTCTAGAAATCTGAAGAACAAGTATTGTTATTTCATATGAGTAGCCGGCTGGTAATATCTGCAGTTCTTGAGTAGTACTTTTATACCACTAGCATTATAGTGGTGTTTGCGACCATGGTCCGAGTGGTAATCATCTGTATGGGTATCTTAACAGTGCTGAGTATCCCATAATGTTGTTTGGTAAGTATGGTTTGGTTACGCACAAAAGAGACTTGGAAAGGATGCAAAATCATAGTACGAATGTTGTTGTTAACGATGATGAGCAGCAGATTGGATGCGCAACTCCTAGGGACTAATTTTAGTGACTGAAAATTAGCGATGACTGCAGATGCTATCTCCACTCCGTATTTATTAGGTATTATGTTAGCTTTCTTCTTTGTGCCTGACTTTACGTTCGATATGGCTGGTTATCAGTGACGTCATCTTTGCAATGATAGTTTTACAGTATGGCTGGTTGAAGAATGCTCTCGTCATCGTTTGGCTGAGGAGAGATGATGCACTCGCAATTGGTTCTTTCCGATATTCTTTAGCATTAGCATACTCTTACTACAAAGCTCTTTCGGACACCCATTTAATGGATGTAGAAAGTGGTGTTAATGTAGCAATCCGCTCATTTAACGCATCATTTATCTCGCCAATTTCGGAATGCCTGAAGTCACGTGAAATGCTCGTAATCCTTGCGATGAGATGGACCTATTCTTATTATTCAATTACCAGAAACCGCGGTTGCAATCTTTTGATCGCTGAGTATGCACAATTAATAGGCATTCCTGTGCGTATAGCTGTATCGTGTTTTGATTGATACAGTATCGATTACCCGTGTAGCGCATTTAACAGTTGTTGGTGGTATCCCTGGTTATTTCGTACTTTTGTAGCACCAGCTGCTCGCCGCATGCATGATTACAAAAAGATCAAAGATAACAGTCCCAGTATCCATTCTCTTTGCGATTATCACCCTATGAGACTTGGGATATCATATCGCATAATTTATGTGGAATGTATCCCGGTTTGCTGGTATGTGCAGTCGGTAGGAATAGTAACAGTACTATTAGGGCATTGTTCCATCGCATGGTATGTTAAGACAATGGGCAAAGTCCTTTGTCAATCATGAAAAGTTCTGTGAAGATTTACTACTAGTCCATCTCTATCGTCACCAGGGAAATGCAATTGAAGCTTTAGATATCAAACACCATCAACATTTCATTGGTCATCTAAAATAACAGATGAGCGTATCGAAAAGATTAATTAAGCGGACATATGTTGTGTGAGCAATGATCATACAGCATATTCCTTAACAGAAAAGGGAATGACTTACGTTACAAAACAATTATTACATCATAGAAATGGATATGACAGAAATGTGATATCCATTTTTGTTTTGTCAGGGTATAATAAACATACAGAATTGAGGTGTTTGAAAATGAAAATATTGAACAATTCCACAGTATGAAGATGGGTTTATAGTATTACGTCGTTTTGTACAGGAAGACGCAAAATATCTTTTCGGAGTATATGAAGAAAGACTGACAAAACGTCAAGCAAGAAGACAATCGAGAATTATGAAAAGTCCCTATCAAGATAAGGATGAAGTCATTCTTGGTATCTTTGGGAAAAGGAGATGAACAATTAAAGGGTATTATTGAGATTTACGATATTCATGAACGGAACTTTTCTATTGGATATATATGATTGCTGAGAAATATCGCCATCAAACATATGCGAGAAAATAGTGTCTGCTGCACAAATGGGATTAAGACTATGCATAACATGTACATACATGCACATTGTCATGTGGATAATATCTATTCATAGCGCGATTTAGACACATGGATATGAAAGACTTGGACAAGAAGAGGATGAGTATGTGTATGCATATAGCCAAAACAACTAGAACAGATATACATTTAACCAAGATGAAAAGACAATTGTCCTTGCGGGTGGATGTTTTCTGGGGTGTGAAAAGTGTTAAGCTTTTAGATGGTGTTTGTAGAAACAACAGTAGGATACGCAAATGGCAGCTACAGACAATCCAACATACGGAGAAGTGTGCCGCAAATGAGACAGGGCTATAAGGAAGCGGTGATGTTTATCAACCAAATGTAGTTTCTATCCATCATTATTCGTGCATTCTTTTCATGTCATTGACCCACGTCAAACGCAATCGTCAAGACAGATATTGGTTCACAATACCAAACAGGTATTTACTATATTAGATGAAAAAGATTTGATGCTATTAAACCATATATACAAAGTGAGCGTGTAGTACTGTGATCGCTTTCTTTAGCGAACTAGAGCTATTAAAAAACCTTTCATATACGCGGAAGAATGTCATCAGGATTATCTGATAAGCATCCCAAATGGATATTGTCATTACTGCGTTTTTGAGATGGAAGAAGTTAAAGAAATTAAATCAACAACCATGTCAAATAAAGTCATTCTTCCATCTGAAAAAGAACTTACTTTTAGAAGTGCCATACACAACGATTGCTGAATTACCAAAGTGAATGCGAAACTTGTATCTACGTACGCTCATCAATCATAAAACATAGTTTCACATTTTAGTAGATATGTACTATGAGCAGAGATGTTGCAGAACCACAGATATTCGTGCATCGTAGGAAACACTTGTTATCAAACTACATTCACACTTCTATATTTGAAGGATATCATGATGTCATGGCAAGAATGTAACAGTTACGATTGCTAACTCATTATCCAAGGGATTATTTACTGTGATTCATGCTGAATGTGACAGATGATCTTGCGAAAAGAGATTGAAGAACGCGTATGCATGAACTGTAGAAGACATGTAAATTACAGAAGAATATGTAGACCATGATACGGCTATTCAGACTCCAGGATGCAAAAGATAAGAAGAGCGTAGACCTATTAAATACCGCAAGTGATTTAAAAGAATGTATATGTAATTACACTTGCGGGATGAAAAGATGATGACTTTTTGTACATGCATTACCATCTACAAGTTATATTCCATTCTTTGAAGTACGTCGTTATCGTAATGGATTGTATTATTGCGTTTTCCACATCCAACTATCCTGATCAGATTCCTCCATATGAGGAACAGAAGTTATATATATGATGCATTCTCCGAGGAAACACAATGGGAGAAGTTATTAAAGGTTAGCTTTTGCGTCTGACTTCGAAATCGCATGATTGAAAAGCAGGAATCTAAAAGATCTCATCATGTTAAGTGAAGCGTTACATGAAAAAGAAAGATTGCGATGATTGCGGAACAAATTCAAAGCGCGAAAGAAGAGAATTGTTTGATTGCAGGTCCATCTCATCCGCAAGACTAACATTTTTGCGAAAACGTCTATGTATTCAGTTGAAAAGCAAATAGGGCTTAAACCATTGTATCTTGGAACAGATGATTACTTTGTCAATCGTGATGAAAATGATTCCGGATGAGAATGGAAAATATGATTTTGAGGAATTAGAAGCAGTTGACCTTCATCTGTTTGAAACACAGATGAATGCATTACTGCATGGTGAGAAAGTGGATTTACCAGAATTTGATTTTATTACTGGCAAGAAGATATTTGGTAAGAGAATTACTTCCATTGATGCTTCACAACCAATTGTGATTGAAGGTATTCATGGCCTAAATCACAACTGACGGAAGGGATTGATGATAGTGAGAAGTTTAAAATCTATATCAGTCCTCTAACACAGATTAATCTTGATGCGCATCATCGTATTCCAACGACAGATGCACGCATGTTAAGAAGAATGGTTCGAGATAATCGTACGCGTGGACGCGATGGTGCGGTTACCATTTCATCATGACCCTATCTAGTACGTCATGGTGAAGAAAAGTATATCTTCCCATTCAATAAGGAAGCTGACGTATTTCTTTAATAGCCAATGTGTTTTATGAACTAGCGGTATTAAAGAAATATGCAACACCACTATTAGAAAAAGTACAGCCTGACCAGAGCTGAGTATGCAGAAGCACAGAGGATGTTACAATTCCTTTCTTGCTTTGTGTCAATTGATGATGACAGTATCATTGCGAATAACTCGATTATTCGTGAATTTCATTGAGTGGTTCTATTTTAGTTTCTTAAAAAGGATGCTCGAGCCTTCTTTCCATTTGAGGTTATATTTGATAAAAATATGAATTTATCAGAAGAGGGGGAAAGAATATGTCGAAGGAGAAATTTCCTGATCAGAAATTAAGCATGATATGGCATTTTTAAGGGGTTCCAAAGGATATTTTGGTTTGTCTATCCTCTTTGCCTGTCTTGTTTCGTTATTAGAATTAATTAATCCAAGAATTATTGCGTTTACTGTAGACTCAGTAATCGATCATAAAGATGTTGTATTACCAGAACGAATTCAGAACTGTGTTGATGCGATTGGTGGAATTGCGTTTGCGTCATAACCTTTGGATAATCGCAATCATCGTCATGGATTGTTGCGCTACTTGCGGTATCATGTCGCTACTTCTTCAGTCCTTTACAGCGATGGGATCAGAGAGTTGGTAAAGAGCCATGCGTGATGACCTATTTACAGCATATCATGCATTTACCATTTAAGTGGCATAGTGAAAATCATACTGGTGATATTATTCAAAGATGTACATCAGATGTAGATACTATCAAGGGTTTCTTATCGGAACAGTTAATTTATCTTGTGCGTATCATTATCTTGATTGTGTTGGTGTTGTTCTTTATGTTCTCAATCAATGTAAAGTTAGCCCTAGCAACATCCACATTTATTCCAATTATTGTAGGCTATAGTTTCTTCTTCCATGCAAAGATTGGTAAATGCATTTGAAGTTGCAGATGAAGAAGAAGGTAAGCTATCATCAATTGCCCAGGAAAACTTAACAGGTGTACGTGTTGTTCGTGCATTTGGACGTGAAGCTTACGAACGTGAACGTTTTGAAAAACAAAACGAACACTATACAAATACTGTGGACGCATTTGATGCGACTGTTATCTGCGTTCTGGATGTCATCTGACATGATTTCTAATTTACAGATGCTAGTGGTTATTTCATATGGTGCTATCATCACGGTAAATAATGGTATGTCTGCAGGTAACTACATTGCGTTTATTGCGTATAATTCATTATTGTTATGGCCTGTACGTTCTTTGGGAAGAACAATTGCGAATATGTCGAAGGCGGGTATTTCTATCGACCGTTTACGTTACATTATGAATTCTGAAATGGAAGAGGATAAGCCAAATGCGGTTACTCCTGATTTACTACAAGATATTGAATTTAAGAATGTATCCTATCAGTATGAAAATGGTTCGACTGAGGTATTGGAAAATGTTTCCTTCAAAATCAAAGCGGGAACGACATTTGGCATTTTAGGTGGAACGGGTTCAGGGAAATCTACACTAATGTATCTGTTAGACCGTCTATATCAGTTGCCGGATGATCATGGTCAAATTACGATTGGTGGCGTTGATATTAGAGATATGAAAGCGGAGTGGATTCGTCAGAATATTGGTATGGTATTACAGGAACCATATCTCTTCTCTCGCTCCTTATCGGAGAATATCAAAATTGCTAAACAGTCTGCAGATATGAAGGAAATACGTACAGCTGCGAAGATTGCGTCATTGGATGAAGCTATCTCACATTTTAAAGAAGGATATAACACATATGTTGGTGAACGTGGTGTTACACTCTCTGGTGGTCAAAAGCAGCGAGCTGCGATTGCACAGATGTTGATACGTAAACCGCCAATCATGATCTTTGATGACTCTCTTTCTGCAGTCGATGCAGAAACGGATGCAAAGATTCGAGCAGGTCTCAAAGATAATGTTTCAGAATCGACTGTTATCTTGATTTCACATCGTATTACAACGTTAATGGCAGCCGATCATATTATTGTTTTAGATAAAGGTAGGGTTGTAGAAGAAGGTACACATGAACAACTGTTAGAGAAACAGGGAATTTATCGTCGTATCTTTGAAATGCAATCACAACAGAGTGAGTAGGGAGGTACGTATGCAAGAAGAAAATAAAAATATATCACTTCCATACTTTGGCATTCCCGAAGATTCTACCATTTGCGAAGAAATATAAATATAGAATCATTGCGATGATTCTAATGGGTTTATTTTCGAGTTTAGTAGATTCATGTTATCCGCTATTTAATCAGTATGCATTAAATCACTATGTTGGAGAGAATACTCTTGATACACTTGGACTATTTATCGCACTCTATATTGGAATATTGATTGTTCAAGTTTCACTGAACTTTATTAGTGTATTCTGGGTATCAAAGACAGAGTTAGTTTTAAATCGTGATCTTAGAAATACTTCATTCAATCATTTACAGGAATTATCCTTTGCGTACTTTAACCAAAAACAATGTTGGTTATATTCATGCAAGAGTTATGAGTGATAGTGGTAGATTGGTGAACTCATGTCTTGGCGTATGATGGATGTTGTTTGGAATGGATCGTATATTCTATTCGTTATGATTAACATGGTAAGAATTAGTTGGAGACTTGCATGCATGGTATTTGTGCTTGTTCCATTTGCAGTATTCATCATCGCATTCTTCCAGAAACGACTTGTAAAACTGAATCGTCATATTCGTGAATTGAACTCCCAAATCACAAGTGACTTTAATGAAGGTATTACAGGTACAAGATCAATCAAGACAATGGTAATCTGAAAGTATCATTGGAGATGGATTTCAAAAAGATACAGAAACGATGCGCCATGTGTCTGTGCAAGCTGCACGCTATCAGGCGTTCTTCTATTCTACAGTTACGATGATGAGTTCGATTGCACTAGCAATTGTCATGTGGCAAGGTGGTAATCTAACCGTTAACAACATGATGTTAATTGGTACATTATCTGTATTTATGAGTTATGCATTAGGTATTATGGATCCATTACATAGTGTGATTACTACAATATCTTCGCTTGTTTCAATTCAAGTAAATATCGAACGTTTCGATCGATTAGTGAATACAGAGTCAGATGTTGCGGATTCACCAGAAGTTATTGAAAAGTACGGAGATACCTTCAATCCAAAGAAGGAAAACTGGGAACCACTGATTGGTGATGTAGCGTTCAAGAATGTGGACTTCAAGTATCCAGATGGAGATGAGATGGTCTTAGAAAACTTTAATCTCGATGTACCACATGGAACAAATGTCGCAATCGTTGGGGAAACAGGTGCTGGTAAATCAACGCTTGTAAATCTGGTTTGTCGTTTTTTTGAACCAACAAAGGGGCAAGTTCTCATTGATGGAAGAGATGCTCGGGAGCGTTCACAGCTTTGGTTACATTCCAATATCGGTTATGTTTTACAAACACCACACTTATTCTCTGGAACGGTTAGGGATAATCTTCGCTATGGTAAACCTACCGCGACGGATGAAGAGATTATGCATGCGCTAGATCTAGTCTCTGCAAAGTTTGTAATTGAAAAGATGGAGAAGGGTTTGGATAGCGATGTTGGTGAGGGTGGAGGAATGTTATCCACTGGTGAAAAACAACTCTTGTCCTTCGCTCGTGCAATCTTAGCAGACCCACGCATCTTAGTGTTAGATGAAGCGACAGCTTCAATCGATACTCTTACAGAAAAGGCAATTCAAGATGCAATTGATACAGTTATCAAAGGAAGAACATCCTTTGTGATTGCACACCGTCTATCTACGATTGTAAATGCGGATGTTATCTTGGTTGTTCGTGATGGTAAGATCATTGAACGTGGTACACATTCAGAGCTCATGAAACATAAGGGTTACTATTATGAACTCTATACGCGTCAATATGAAGAGATGGTAGTAGATACTGTTTCGTAAAGTATGATGAGAACCTAGAGATAGGTTCTCATTTTTCGTGGTATATGCATTTGTATTCAAACTGTAGATGAGTTAACATAATTCTATGATAAGAAAAATAACAAAAATATTGATGGTATCCATTCTAGCACTGATTACACTAGCTGGGTGTCAGAAAGATCTAGCTATAAGAATCTTATTGGGCAGTATTCATTGGTTGAAATTGAAAAGGATGGACAAGCAATTCTAGCTGATGAAATTAAGGTTGGTGATGTGACGGGTTTTATCATCTTCAATGAAGATGGAACAGGTACATTTATGATGTTGAATGATAGATTACCTTTCACCTGGAAAGATGGAGAAGATTACAGGTGGTGATCAGACAATTAGTTATGAACTTGATGGCGATAAGTTAACACTCATAATATCGGCTACAGAGAAGATTTATTTGCAGAGAGAAAAATAGGATAGATATAAAAAACATTTGCATATTCAAAATTAAAAAGACTTATTCAAGTACGCCAATCTTGAATAAGTCTTTATTAGTGATGAGTGTAATATAACTGACCAAGTTTCCTATATAGTGGAAATTTGTAAATCTGATATTTCATACATACCTTGCGGTATTCTAAACGTGATTTTGGTTTGCAGGTTTGCAAAATCCATTAACATACTATGATATGGATTATTTTGTAGTTGCTTTGTAAAGATATTACAGAAATAGTTAACTCTAGGATATGGTCGTAATTACTTCGGCGCATCTTTATAGGGTTTAGTAAACGATGTAACTTATATTGAATGCTATTTGCATTAATTGCACCTACAGAATTATTTCCATGTTGACGATATAGAATTAATGATTTGTTAATATAAATCACTTTTCCAAATGTCATAGCAGTAATGCCATACCATGAATCATGCATTAAAATTTGATCATAATTTTTGCTTGAATACATAACTGGTTCAACGCTTTGTTTGCTAGTATCGTACATCCAGTAATTTGATTTTTGGCAAATAAGATGTTGTAACTGTGGATTTATTCTGTAATTTGAATACGAGAAGAATGATGAACTGATAAGGTTTAAGTCATTATCAACAACCTTTAAATCACTATAGATCAGTATTGGTAAAGATGTATCTTCTTTTTCAGCGTTACGCATTGCCTGCATACATGTTTCTAACTTGTTTGGTAACCATACATCATCTTGGTCACAGAAGGCAATATAGTCACTGGTAGATTTTTTTGCCAGTGCGAAAAAGTTATCTTTGCCACAACCTACAGGTTTAGAATTTATAAAAATTTCAACAGAATGGTTTGATGTTTCTTTGAAAGAACGCAAAATATCAATTGTTTTATCTTTCGAACAGTCATCGATGATGATAAGTTTCCAATCGGTATACGTCTGCTGTTCAAGAGAAGATAAAAGTTCTGGTAAGTACTTTTCACCATTATAAGTTGCAAGTAATATGTCAATCATTTCTTCTCCTTTTCTAACCCTAGTTCAGATAATACCCTTTGATTAAAGTCATCACGTTCTCTATCGAAGAACCATCCATACTTATTAAAGTATTTACACGCACTGCTGATGTGAATGAGTAACATTTTTATATCGTGATATGATGAAGCCGCATGATTATGTACAATTGTGACATATGGATAAAAAATTGTTTTTGCTACTCTATGTATACGCCGTATTAGATCGAAGTCTTCACAGTACATAAAGAAGCGGTCATCAAAGAAAAGTTGATATTGCTCAAGTGTACTGACGCGTAAAAACATAAAGCAACCCGATAAACATGGTGGATTAAAAATTTTGTTATATCCTGAGTCTTTTAAGGTATATCGATCATTATGTGTATTATGGTGTCCAAAATGCGGAATAAAGCGCCTGAAAATCAAATCGGCGGGTGTCGGTAGTAGTTTGCAAAGGTATTGTAGATCACCGTTAGGATAAATGACTTTTGGTAACACATAACTGACATCAGGATGTTCATCACAATAGTGCTTTAATTCTGCAATAATATCAGTATCAAATTCTATGTCTGGATTTAAAACAATATGATATTCAGACTTTAAATCGATTGCTTTATGGATTTGCGATATTATGGCAGCACCAAAACCCTATATTTTTCCTCATTGAAAATATAGTGTACATACTTTCATATTTACAAAATAATCTGTTGGTGTGGGACTGATTATCAATAATCAATAGTAATCGTTCTTGGCTTGGATGATAACTTTCTAAAACAGATTCTAATAGGTCTTTATCTGTGTTGTATAAAAACTGTTGATGCGCTAATCATTGGATGTAATCCTCCGAATCATCCATTTCCTTAATTTCTTGTACACGTTGTTGGCTAAATCCTTCTGTACTATCTTTTGCGTACGAGGATTTTAATTGTTTCAAAAATAATTTGCAAATCTAAAAAGCGGTGTGTAATTTGTAATATAAATCAAATCAGCTTTAATTTATCCAATGCAGTTGTATTATACTTACCAAATACTTGTGCATAGCCTGTTAAACCACCTTTTACCTTTTCACGGAAGGTGAATTCAGTAATCATTGCACTATATTTTTCGACATGCTCGACACGCTCTGGGCGAGGTCCAACAATACTCATATCTCCGAATAAGATATTAACCAACTGTGGGAGTTCATCAATGCGGAAAGCACGAATAATCTTTCCGACCTTAGTGATACGAGGGTCATTTTCGCCTGCCGGAATGGAACGGCCATCTTTTTCGGCATCTACAATCATGGAACGGAATTTCAAAATCCAGAAACGTTCACCGCCCAAGGAACTTCTTTCTTGTCTGAAGAAGACTGGACCGTTATCCTCTAATTTAATTGCAATTGCTGTTAAGATGAATACAGGTGACAAAAAAATCAAGGAAAGACCAGATAGGATAATATCAAAAGCGCGTTTTAAAATACGTTCGCTAAGCGATAGGCCCTATTTCTTTACAAACATAAATAGGGGTATCCACTACATTTATCTCAGAAGATGATTTGATAATAATATCTGAAATTTTAGGGACTAAATGACATTGTCGGTTATATCGAAAGCACATTTTTACTAAATGATTTTCAACACGAGCAGGGACATCATTTATTAGGATTGAATCAGCATTTTTACAACTCTTCGAGTTTATCTTCACCTACGGAATAATGGATTGAATCTACAACGTGATACTTAAATGGGATACCAGAAATCTTTGCAAGCAATTGATTTGGTTTTCCGTAAATTTCAATGATATCTAAAGGCTTAAATAAATAACGCATTAGATTAATCATATAGTTATCTAAAACGCATAGTACGAATGATTGTACTAAGAATAGAATGAAAGTATCTAAATGTAAATTCAAATAAAAACCGAAACTGACCAGTAATGGCCATCGAAATTAATACTGCATAATATTAACTGTAGAAATAGTGTTAATACTTGCCCAGCAACTACATTTTGCCTTACGACCAGCATCTAACGAGAAAGTCTGAATCAATTACCGATAATGGTATATAAAAGTGTATAGATGATAACGGCCATTCCTAGATTGCCAAGACCAGTCAAATGCCCTGTTTGGTTATTTTCGATTACGAATTCGAGCCAGACAGAGTAAAACATGAATGTCGATAGAAATATCATTATAAACATACATATTGTTATGTATATATTTTTATAGAATTGATTTCTATTTCATAAAAATCTCCTTGGTTAAAGTATACATTAACCATGATACTTGTAGTGTACTAAATTGAGGACTAAAAAGTAAAAATTCACAAGTAATCTACTATATTTTAGCAAATCTTAAGGTGATAATGAATTGATAATTATGATAAGAGATGACAAAGCTATTTATTTGCATGGACCAGCATAAATTATTTATGGATATAGAAAGAATCAAGATGAGGCTAAACTGGAGTAATTCAATTAAAAATTAAAATGATATGAATGATTTGGAAGTGGAATCGTTGGTGAATATGCTTTTTATTCAATTTTGGATATAATAATCTGGTAATGTGAAATTGGGTAATAAAAATACGCATTTTGGCTATGAATTTATGGTTAAAAGAATGAGATTTACCATCTATTACATAAAATAAGATTCAAGTGAAATTGAATATAAAATTACGGTAAAGAGTGATTTATTTCATATAATTTCGACTGTTATATAAATCTAGCGTATAGGGAATAGAGATAATATGGACAAAAGAAAATGCGATTGAAGTCAGAGAAATGTCAAAAACATTTAAGGTTCAGTCAGATAGGGCCAACTCATTAAAAAGCTTTGTTAGTTGTAAAAAGAAAAGAATCATGTAGAACAGCATGAGGTTTTAAAAATATTAACTTAGATATAAAAAGAAGCGAAACTGTTGCATTGATTGGAACAAATGGATCTGGAAAATCAACCCTGTTAAAGTTGATGACAAAGATTATCTATCCAACAGAGGGAACGATTAAAACTCAGGGAAAGTTAACATCACTTCTTGAATTGGGCGCAGGTTTCCATCCAGATTTTTCCGGTAGAGAAAACATATATTTTAATGCATCGATTTTTGGGCTAACAAAAAGAAATTGATAAACGTATTGACTCCATCATTGAATTCTCTGAATTAGAAGCATTTATTGATGAACCTATTCGTACCTATTCTTCCGGTATGTACATGCGTCTTGCGTTCTCGGTCGCAATTAATGTAGATGCAGAAATATTACTAATCGATGAAATTTTAGCTGTGGGAGATCAACACTTCCAGGACAAGTGTTATGCTAAACTGAGTGAACTAAGTGCCTCTGATAAGACGATTGTGATTGTTTCACATAGTTTGGATGTTGTTAAGAAGCTTTGTTCTCGTGCTATTTGGGTATATAAAGGTAGCATTTGTTTAGATGGTGCTCCTGCATATGTCATTAGTGAATATCTAAAACAATCAGCAATCGATAATAAAGAGAAGAAAAAGGAAGCAATCAAACTAGGTACTGCTGAATCTAGAGGAGCAACCTTTATTGATAAGCCAATTGATTTTACTTATGTTAATGAGAACACAAAAGAGTTAAAAATTAGTGGATGGTCCATCAGCGATAATCCAAATAGCCATTGTGAAGTTTGTATTGGTAAAACATTGATAGCTACCAATCCTGAGTCTAGAAAAGATGTGTTCGAAGTATATGCGCAGGATTATGCTGGCTTCATTGATGTGGATACAATTGGGTGGTATGCTACTGTAGATCCAAATGATTTTTGAGATCAAGTAGATGAAGCGGGAAATTTGTATATTACATCTAAAGTTATCTTGGAAGATGGAAAGGTAATCGCAGAGGCGAAAAGTAACGGTATTTGTCGAGGATTAAAGAAATGTTCAATGAAATTTATCAATACAGAGAGTTATTAAAAACAAATATCAAAAAGAAATTAGGAGAAATACAAAGGATCATTTCTAGGTGTCTTATGGAGTTTTATTAACCCATTATTACAAGTAATGGTATACGCGATTGTATTTCCATATTTAATGCGTGGCACAGGGGATGATTATATTGTCTATCTAGCGACAGGTATTATTCCGTGGACATTCTTCCAGTCCACCGTGGTTGCATGTATGGCAAGTGTAAAAGTGAATGCTGGTATTATTAAAAAAGTATATTTTCCGCGTGAGATTCTGCCAATCTCAATTGTAATGAGTGGTCTAATCAACTTCTTTATATCATGCATTATTATACTCATCTTTTGTCTAGCCTACGGCTTAGGTGTGAGTTGGCATCTTATTTTCATTCCAGTGGTAGCCTTGTTACAAGCAATTTTAACATTAGGGTTTGGCTTTGCATTAGCAGCGCTTACTGCATATGCTCACGACTTAGAATATATCGTAAACTTCTTATTAACATTAGGTTTTTATGGAACACCTGTTGTTTATAAGTTAGAGATGTTTGCATCTAACTCATTTTTGATTACTTTAGTACGTTATAATCCATTAACTCTTGTTTTGAATGGTTATCGTTCAGTATTTTTATACCATCAAATACCAGCACTAAATGGATTACTTATTTTTAGCTGTAATGGCGTTTGCTATATTATTTATTGGTTATTCTATCTTTGAAAAGTTAGAAAAAGGTTTTGCAGAACAGATTAATTGAATCTGTGTAGAATCGATATAAAATCGATAAATGCACAGATTTTTTTATATGATAAGATTAAAGTGATTGAAAGTGAGTAAAGATGTGTATGAAGTATAGATTCGAAAGTATAAAATTTAAAAATAATAAAATAAAAGATAAATGGTTTTGCAGTTGGTGGTCATCCTGAGGATAAGCTTATCTATAGTTATCTTGTGAACAAAAACCGGCAGAACTAGAGTGCATACAACTTGTTCGCAATGATGTTTTCAAATAAGTATTTCCGCAAGACATATCCGAATACATATGGTTTTTCAGCTAGTTTTTCAGTATTATCCAAATGCAAAAATTCATCATTAACGCGGGAAATGAGGAAAAATCATTTACAATTAATCACGCTTTCATAACATTTGTATCTTTTAGGGTATCTTGATATGGAATTCAAAAACAGGTTACTTACCTAAAGAATTTTGTACGTAATCTTCGTAATCCAAAAATAGCGTATTCACAATGGTACAAAAAAGACCCAAGCGACGAAGAAGGAATTGTCTTTACAACGGGAAAAAGAAATGGGCATCAGACGCTCCAAAGTTTTTCTATCATTGTTCCGTTGTTTAAGACACCAGATAATTTCTTAAAAGGAACTTGTATCCTCGATACAAGCACAGACCTATTTAAATTGGGGAATTGTGTTTTTGCGGATGGTAGCCCAACAGATGAATTGAAGGACTTGTTGAAGGATTCAAAGATGAACGTATCTGTTATCACTTTATAGAGAAAACCTAGGGATATCTGGCAATACAAATAAAAGCACTGGAAATGGCAACAGGGGGATTGGATTGTACTGTGTGACCATGATGATTTACTGGTGCCTAATGCACTATATGAATTTGCGGATAGAATTACAAAAGATCCGGAGATAGATTCTATCTATTCGGATGAAGATAAGATTGATGAAACGGGCAGAAATTGTTTTGAACCACATTTTCAAGCCAGACTTCAATATCGATATGTTGAGATCCAACAACTATATTTGTCATCTGTATGGTGTAAGAAAAGAATTAGTGGATCGTGTGGGCAAGTTCAATAGCCAATTTGATGGAGCACAGGACTATGACTTTATTTTTAAGAATGAGCGAAAACTCTCGTAAAAGTAGGGACATGTATCGAAGATTTTGTATCATTGGAGGACACTATCAATTCCACGGCTGCTAACCCAGAATCTAAGATGTATGCATTCAAGGCAGGAGCGAGGCAATCAAGGCACATTATGCAAGAGTGTTACCAAACATCAAAATCAAAGACGTAGTCAATGGAGAAGCTTGGGAATCTATCATACGATTTTTGCCTTTGAAGAGTACCCACTTATTTCAGTTATCATTCCAAATAAAGACCATACGGAAGACCCTAGATAAGGCAATCCGTTCTATGATGGAGAAAGGTACATGGCCAAATCTAGAGTTTATTGTCATAGAGAATAATTCTACAGAAGAGAAGACATGGGTGTATTACGAAAAGATTCAGAAAGAATACCCACAAGTAAAGGTTGTAAAATATAATGGTGAGTTTAACTACTCCAAGATTAATAATTTTGGAGTACAGTATGCGACAGGTGGATATTATCTATTCATGAATAATGATGTAGAGCTAATAGAGCCAGATTCCTTACAGGAACTAATGGGGTATGCACAAAGAGAGGATGTAGGTGCAGTTGGATGTCGCTTACTATATGAGGATGATACGATTCAACATGCGGGTGTTATTATTGGTATTGGTGTAGCAGACCATGCTTTTAAGCATCAGTTAAGTTATGGAACTTACTTCAATCGTGCGATGGTTACCCAGGATCTTTCTGCAGTCACTGCAGCGGTGATGTTGGTAAGAAAAGAAGTATATGAAAAGGTAGCGGGATTTGGATGAGGATTTTGCGGTAGCTTTTAATGACATAGACTTCTGCTTAAAGATTAGACAAGCAGGCTATCTTGTAGTGTATGCGGCGTATGGATGTTTTCATCACTATGAGTCTAAATCTAGAGGCTTAGATCAGACACCAGAACAACGAGCTAGATATATGGAAGAGTTATCTAATTTCAACAAAAAGTGGAAACAACTTTTTGAAGATGGAGATCCATATTATAATTCAAATCTAACGATTACAAATACGAATTACGAACCTAAAGAGATTGTGAATAGAACTTTATTATCATTTATGTGATAATTGTTATGCTTAATTATTGAGAGGTAAAATGAGTATAAAATTCCGTGTGGAAATTGCATATAGTGTTTATAAGGATATCGAAATTGTTGGTTGGGCAATTGGCAAAAAGACCAAATACTGAACTATCATTTCAATTTTGCGAAGAAGATGGGACAGTGGTAAAATTACGTTTTACGTAGATATCATCGAGGTGATGTTGGCGAATTAAAAACAAATAGTACAGAAGAAAAATCACTATGGATTCAAGCTGCGGTTTCCTTTTTGAAAAAGAAAAATATATTTTGAGTATCACTGACGGAAAAATCCATCGTTACAAAAGAAGATTGATTCAAAGTATATTCTTCATAAACGAATCTTCAAAAATCTCATTGGTGACCGTTCTATTTTTGAGATTCTTCGTAAGAGAATGAGAACATATCAAAAGATAACTTATATGGAGTGGTACAAAAAGACCCAAGCGACGAAGAAGGAATTGTCTTTACAACGGGAAAAGAAATGGGCATCAGACGCTCCAAAGTTTTCTATCATTGTTCCGTTGTTTAAGACACCAGATAATTTCTTAAAGGAACTTGTATCCTCGATACAAGCACAGACCTATTTAAATTGGGAATTGTGTTTTGCGGATGGTAGCCCAACAGATGAATTGAAGGGACTTGTTGAAGGATTCAAAGATGAACGTATCTGTTATCACTTTATAGGAGAAAACCTAGGGATATCTGGCAATACAAATAAAGCACTGGAAATGGCAACAGGGGATTGGATTGTACTGTGTGACCATGATGATTTACTGGTGCCTAATGCACTATATGAATTTGCGGATAGAATTACAAAAGATCCGGAGATAGATTCTATCTATTCGGATGAAGATAAGATTGATGAAACGGGCAAGAAATTGTTTGAACCACATTTCAAGCCAGACTTCAATATCGATATGTTAAGATCCAACAACTATATTTGTCATCTGTATGGTGTAAGAAAAGAATTAGTGGATCGTGTGGGCAAGTTCAATAGCCAATTTGATGGAGCACAGGACTATGACTTTATTTTAAGAATGAGCGAAAACTCTCGTAAAGTAGGACATGTATCGAAGATTTTGTATCATTGGAGGACACATATCAATTCCACGGCTGCTAACCCAGAATCTAAGATGTATGCATTCAAGGCAGGAGCGGAGGCAATCAAGGCACATTATGCAAGAGTGTTACCAAACATCAAAATCAAAGACGTAGTCAATGGAGAGAGCTTGGGAATCTATCATACGATTTTTGCCTTTGAAGAGTACCCACTTATTTCAGTTATCATTCCAAATAAAGACCATACGGAAGACCTAGATAAGGCAATCCGTTCTATGATGGAGAAAGGTACATGGCCAAATCTAGAGTTTATTGTCATAGAGAATAATTCTACAGAAGAGAAGACATGGGTGTATTACGAAAAGATTCAGAAAGAATACCCACAAGTAAAGGTTGTAAAATATAATGGTGAGTTTAACTACTCCAAGATTAATAATTTTGGAGTACAGTATGCGACGGGTGGATATTATCTATTCATGAATAATGATGTAGAGCTAATAGAGCCAGATTCCTTACAGGAACTAATGGGGTATGCACAAAGAGAGGATGTAGGTGCAGTTGGATGTCGCTTACTATATGAGGATGATACGATCTCAACATGCGGGTGTTATTATTGGCTTAGAAGGTATTGCTGGCCACGCCTTTGTTGGTCAACAATCGCATGGTGGAACTTACTTCAATCGTGCGATGGTAACACAGGATCTTTCTGCAGTCACTGCAGCGGTGATGTTGGTGAGAAAAGAAGTATATGAAAAGGTAGCGGGATTTGGGGAGGATTTTTGCGGTAGCTTTTCTAATGACATAGACTTCTGCTTAAAGATTGAGACAAGCAGGCTATCTAGTGGTGTATGCGGCATATGGATGTTTTCATCACTATGAGTCTAAATCTAGAGGTGAGGATGATACATCGGCGAAAATGGAACGTTTCCAAAGTGAGATTGGATTATTTATTGAAAAGTGGGAAGGTCTTTTAGAACAAGGTGGATCCGTACTATAACCCGAATCTTTCTCCAAAGTGCTCTATATTCACCAAGAAATATTAAATATGAGAAAATTGGAGAACCATATTTTTAATCGTGAAGAAAGAGAAAGACTCAAAAAGCATTTATCAGAAAATGATGATATTGTTAAATCATAAATTGTAGACAGTATGGACAGATGTTTAAGGGGTATCTGTCCATCTTATATAAATCAGGATTGAATTCAAAGCAACAAATTTACATTTATTTATAAATTAAGTAGAATACAAGTGGAAATATTATGAGTATGAGTGAAAATACAATATTATCTTTATTAAAAAGCATGGAATAAATTTTCGTGGAATATCATTATCGTATTCCAAAAGAGATATTAAAAAGAGTATATATATTTATTCATGAAAAATAATATCCGAAAAATATGGTTGCAAATATTTTAACCCTGAAGAAAAACAGGAGTATCAGAAGTGGATTTCTTATCTTCCAGAGGTGGATAGAGGTACACAGTTTTTCAGATATCACATTTTTAAGCTCGAATCAAAAATGTATAGAAAAACCAGTATCCATCGTTGGTACAGAAAGTTTAGATACAAGCAAAGTTAACTCTGAATTTGTTTGTATTATGAATGCTCCTGTGAAATTTATGATAAAAATTTATTGGCTGTGCAATATTTTTAGAGATGCGGATATTGTATATTTTTGACTATGATTTTATGAATAAAGATGAGGGAAGATATTGCCCACAGTTATTACCTGATTATTCCTATGACACATTAAGAGGATATAACTATATTGGAAATTGTTGGTTTGTCCGCGCTTCAATAATAAAACAGTTCGATGGGCAACCATGGAATCCATATCTGTGGTTACTACAACTGAGTGATCAACGATTACGTTGGAGACATGTTTCTTCTATTCTGTATGGAGATAATACCACGGAACGTAATGAAGAGAAAAACACTAAGCCAGTATTTATCTGTAGCGTACCCAAATAGTAAAATTGAAAAAAATAAAGATGGTATTACAAACACAGTAAAATATGAGGATACAAGGTAACCCATTGGTATCTATTATTATTCCAATGCGCGATAAAGTTGAAGACACAAAGAAATGTATTGATTCTATTTTTGAAAAGACAAGCTATCATCATTTTGAAATTATCATCGTGGATAATGGAAGTATTGAAACAGAAACAAAGGAATACTTATCTAAAAATTGTAAAAACTTCATGATAATATCGTGTGATACATCTAGATATTCCATTTAATTATTCAACTATTAATAACGTGGCTATTCACCGAAATCTATGAGCTGAATTGATAGTTTTATTAAATAATGACACATCAATTATAACTGGCGACTGGTTAGAAAAGAATGGTTTCTTATGCGCAGCTTAAACATGTGGGAAGCGTTGGCGTCAAATTATTATATCCTGATTTTTCCATTCAGCATGCAGGCGTGATATCTGGAAAAGGTGGATAGCTACGCAGATTATCAGTCGCGATACATCAGCATGAATCCCTTATGACTGTAGCATATTGCACAACGCTGCGTGTTTGATGTTTAGGAGAGAATGTTTTGACGAATTGAATGGATTAGAGGAAAAATTATCTGTTAATTTCAATGATGTAGATTTTGGATTAAAGGTTATTACAGCATGGATATCAAAAATATTTTTGCCAAATGTTGAATTATTCACTATGAATCAAAATCAAGGGGTATGGATATCTCGAAAGAAAAAGTGAAGAGATACTTAAGTGAAGTTCAATTTATGAAAGATAGATGGGCTGATTTTATTCAACATGATCCTTTTTATAATAATCAGTTTGATAAATCCTATGATTATCGTTTGAAAGCAGGATAAAGAGTACAGATTTACTTTAATAAAAGTACTGCTAAACATGTATGAAATTTTTCCTGTGCAATTCGTTGGTTTTATACAGGAATGAATTTATGAATCAATAGTAAATACAATAAGATATACATAGTTTCTAATATTTTTGTTAAAAATTTGAGAAATGTAATGCTGAGGTATAGTAATGATAAAAATAGGGAAATTTGAATATAGATAGAAAAAGACCTAGTATGTACTGCCGTCCTTTTATTAATCCTTTTTGGTTAGTAGTATTGTTAGTGTCTTAAAGTTAATACGATAATACTAAAAGTTTGGTTGATTATAATAACTATATATATTGGGCTTTGTTGGCTATATCTCATCACTTTGGTGTTAGTAATATATTCCAAAAATATCCGAGACAATAAGATTAAATATATATTTCTTTGATTGTAACTTTTATTTCTACTTCGAACATTGAAATTTGAACTTGCTGATGTGAAGAAATTATCTACAACTGGGAAAGCAATTATCAGCTTTAATCTTGTATTCTTCCCAGCAATTTCTATCGCACTTTCGGCTCTTAAGAAAAGACTACTCGTTGGAGAAGGTATTTGTTATTTTTGGATCCATTTTTGGGATTATGTTCATGCTAATACTTCCAACTGGTACAGTGCCAGATGAAGTTTATCATGCAAAAGCAACATATACGGTTTCTAATATGTTGATGGGGATTCATTCTAACGAGGAATCAGAAATCCTTGTTCGTGAAAAATGATGCAATATTCTTTAATAATGATGCATACCGTAAGGCATATCTCACAAGAGATGATTTTGAACACTATATTCATTCTTATACGGAAAGTACAGGTAAAACTAATCTTGTTGGAATACGTTTCTATGGAAAGAATGTTTACTCTCCTGCATATTTTTCCCAGCTATTGGATTAACTTTTGGGAGAATTCTTGGTCTCAATACAGCATTCACATTCCTTTTAGCTAGATTATTCAATCTGTTGTTCTATATTGGAATAGGATATTTCGCAATCAAGTTACTCCCTTTTGGCAAGAAAGCTGCTGTTGGTTTATCCTTGATGCCGATGGCAATTCATCAAACAATGTCGCTATCCTATGACGTTTTTGTTAATATCACAGCGTTATTTATTATCGCTGCGACATTGCATCTTGCTTTTCAAGAAGAAGAGAGGAAAAGGTTTATTATCCTTGGTATTTTTATCGCTCTATTTGCGTTAATTCTATTCAACATTAAATCTCATGCATATTTCTTGGTTTCTTTCTTCCCACTATTAGTACTTGCATTAAAGAAAATTTCACTTTCTGTTCAACAAATATCCATATTGAAAAGATTGTTTTTGTGGGATTGTGCTATTTATTGTGGGATTCTTTTGCACTATATTTTACACATTTCTTTTCAAAATTTACCGTATAAGCCTCACTTATATTACCCTTAGTGGATCAATTCCAAAAACAGAAAGTTATTCAGTTTCCTATTTTATAACACATCCGACATCATTATTTAGACTGTTCCTATCTACCTTTAGAGTGATGTGGAAGTGGTATATTGTAAGCTTCATCGGAGGTTATTTAGGCTGGCTAGATTTCATGGTTCCAAGTTGGACTACAAGCTATCTATTTATTTTTATTGATATTATTGTCGTTGAAAACGTGAAGAAGATATAATTCTTCAAAAGAAAATATAAAATTTCATTTATGGGTGTCTCTGTCTTAACTGTGCTATTTATTATTTTTGAATGGCAATTTCATGGACTGTATTGACGAGCCCAATTGTTGAAGGCGTTCAAGGAAGATACTTTATTCCAATCGCTCCATTAGTTCTGATGTGTATTCCAAGTAACTATATTATCGTGGATCAAAAATATGATAAATACATTATCAGTGTGATGGCTATTATTACGCTATATACAGTACAGTGTATTTTTATAGCTCTAAATTGTTTTTAAATATTCATTTATTAAAATGCAGTGAAAGGGTCTATCGTTCTTTCTGCATTTTTCTGGTAATTTAAAATAGCGTGGGGTTTTCAGAAAACACGCAATAAAAATCTCGTGGGTAATAGATTTGATAACGGGCAATACCATAGGATCATTATCTGGGGATTGCCTTTTTATTTTTATAATTGAGTATTAATGTAAAGTTTATTTTTAGAGTTAAATTATAATTCTGCCAATCTGATGTTGATGAGTAATACATGCGTAATTCATTAATAAAGTACAATATAAAAATAGCCAATAGGTTGACATGATATAATCATGAATAGGCATATAGGGCTACCTCCATTTCTATTTGATTCTCCAGACAAGAAGATAATAGCATGGAGGTTTTATTATGTCTCCTAACAAAAATGAGCACGATGATTTTTGTGCCCACAAAAGTTTATAGCCCATCCCCAACCCCATGAGATTTTAAAGTGCCTTTTTCTTATGAAGATTGTAGAGATATTCGTAATATAGATTTGTGTGTATAAAAGATAACATTTTTGATGATAGTGACGTGTCTATATTAATCTCACATAATGTTATATAATATTTTGCATAGATCGTAAGATACGGATAGTTTAGTACTTTAGATAGTTCTGATGTGATGGTGAGGATGTTATGAAAAAATTGATTATTATACCTGCATATAATGAGGGCGAAAATATTGAAAAGACAATACAGAATATTCAAGAGAACGCTCCAGAGTTTGATTATGTTGTGATTAATGATTGTTCTACAGATAATACGTTACAAATCTTGCAGCAAAATAAATTAAATCATATCTCACTGCCAATCAATTTAGGAATCGGCGGTGCTGTTCAAACTGGATACAAGTATGCTTTTGAAAATGGATATGACATTGCAGTACAAGTTGATGGCGATGGTCAGCATGACGTATCCTACTTAGAAAAAATGTGTATTGAGATGCAAAACCAGAATGCAGATATGGTAATCGGTTCCCGCTTTATCACAAAGAAGGGTTCCAATCTACATTTATGAGAAGAGTAGGGATAACATACTTTACAAGGTTAATCAAACTTCTGACAGGAATTACTATTACAGATCCAACATCTGGATTCAGACTAATTAATCGAAAAGTCATAGCATTATTTGCAAAGGACTATCCACGAGATTATCCTGAACCGGAGTCGATTGTAGAATTATTGTGTAAGAAATATAAAAGTGATTGAAGTTCCTGTACAGATGAAAGAACGTGCTGGTGGACAGTCTTCCATTAGAATGTGGAATTCAGTATATTACATGATAAAAGTATCCTTTGCGATTTTTAGTTGAAATGATTAGAAAAATAATTGGAGGAAGAAAGATGAGCACACAATTAAGATTGGTATTATTCATTCTAAATATAATCGTTTTAATCCAATTAATTATTCAAGTTAAAAAGAAAAAAATTACAACTTCAATATATTTTCACTTGGCTTTAGCGTTGCTTTTTGTATTGTTGATTGTATTAATTTTCCCACAGCTATTAGAATTATTTACAAGAACACTTGGAGTTCAACTACCTAGTAACATGGTATTCTTCTTAGGATTCTGTTTTTCACTTCTAATAATCTACAGTTTAACAAGATATATTTCACAACAGTCTGAGCAGATTAAGGAGTTGACACAGAAAGTTGCCTTAATAGATAAAAGAAGTTAAGGAAATTAAAGGAGAAGTAAAGTGAAGTTTGAACATACTTTTGTAGTATTGGCATATAAAGAATCAAAGTTTTTGGAAGAATGCTTAAAAAGTGTCAAGAATCAGTCTATTCCTTCTAAGGTTGTGATTGCGACAGCCACGCCAAATACATTTATTCAATCTTTAGCAGATAAGTATGGTGTAGAAATAATTGTAAATGAGAATCATATTTCAATTGGATATGATTTTGACTTTGCGGTATCTGTAGGAAAAACTGCGCTTGTTACGGTTGCACATCAAGATGATATCTATGACTATACTTATACAGAAGAGATGGTAGAGGCATATCATAAACAGCCAAAATCAACAATTATTTTCTCGGATTACTATGAAATTAAACATGGGAATGAAAAAGTATATCAGAATCGAAATCTAATGATTAAGCAGATTCTCTTATTCTTACTTCGATTCCATGGTTTGGCACACCTAGGTTTTATTAAGAGGAGTGCGCTACGCTTTGGTGATGCGATTTGCTGTCCAGCAGTTACATTTGTGAAAGAAAATGTACCAAATGAAATCTTTGCAAGTGATTTGAAGTGTAATGTAGATTGGCATGCATGGGAGAGACTCTCACGAAGAAAAAGGGTATTTTTATTATGTACATAAATATCTAATGGGACATCGTATTTATGGTGAGTCAACAACTTCTGAAATCATTGGTGAAAAATCTTCGCACAAAGGAAGATTATGAGATTCTCAAACGTTTTTGTACCAAATGCAATTGCAAAGATTATAGCAAAAGCATATGCATATAGTGAAAAAGTAATGAAGAATAAGATTATAGAGGTGAAAAATATGAAATGTTCAGTAATAGTTGCTTGTTATAATCCGATTCTTTCAAAAGTGAAATTTACGCTCAAGACGATTTTACAACAAGATATAAAGGATATTGAAATAATCTTGGTGGATGATGGTTCAAAAAGACAATCAATTTCAGGCGGTAGAGCAATACTTGGTCCAAAAATAATTTTTAAAAATTATAAGTTTGTTGCATGAATAAGATTAATCAAGGCACAGTCAAAAATATTATTTCTGGATTAAATGTTTGTACCGGTAGGTATATTAAATTATTGAGCCCATGTGATGGTTTTTATTCTTCCGATGTAGTTTCATACTTATGCAATTACATGGACCAAAATCAAGTTCTTGCTTGCTTCGGCCGTATGATGGGATACTCTAACAGCGAGGGAAATATCAAGTTCCAAGAATTTGAGCACCCATATGACATCGTATCTTATATAAAAAAGAATTGTACTGATGTTCTAAAAAAGAACCTGGTTTTATTCTGTGACCATGTACCTGGAGCTACATTTTTTATGGAAAGGGATTTTTGTAAGAAATGCTTCCAACAGATTGATACTAATGTAAAGTTTGTGGAAGATATTTTGTAAGTATATGCAATGTATGAAGGACATCCATTTAAGTTTGTAGATAAGTTTGTTGTGTATTATGAAAATGATACTGGTATTTCTACTAGCAAAGTATCTCCTGTCAAAATAAGAATGAAGAAGGATGCAGAAGAGTTTTATGCGAATTCTATGAAGGCGTATCATTCGGATAAGTATATTGAAAAGAGAGTAAAGAATGCAGGAAAGTATTCTTATACAAACTATAGAAAACAGATTGTCTCTATCATATTGAATAACAGGATTCATTGGCATTCCTATATAGAGTATTATCTGGAAAGCTCTGGAGAAAAAAACATAAGTGTGTTGACCAGGGTTTCTTGGCAGATTTATCATTTTTGGATTAAAATGATTATATACTCTAAGATTAGTAAATTGTCCTAAGGAGATTATATGGAAATTAAGATATTCAATTTTGAACCACATGGAGATTCAAGAGGTCAGTTAATCGCCCTTGAGGAGAACAAAGACATACCTTTTGACATTAAAAAGGGGTATACTACATGTATGATACGACTCCTGAGTTGCCAGAGGTCATCATGCGCATAAACACTTAGAACAGATTCTGATTTGTGTACATGGTCAATGCAAGATTAAACTTGACAATGGGCACGAGATAGAGGTGGTTGATTTGAATCAACCAAACAAAGGTCTTTATGTTGCGAATAATATTTGGCGTGAAATGTTTGATTTCTCAGATGGAGCAGTACTAATGGTATTGGCATCTGAATACTACAGTGAAGATGACTATATTCGTAATTATGATGAGTTTTTAAAGTTTATTGGAGGAAAATAAGAAATATGAAAGTACCATTTGTGTCATTCAAACCTTTAGAAAAAGAACTTGATACGGATTTAAAAGCAGCATTTGAACGAGTTTATAATCGTTCTTGGTATATTGAAGGTGAAGAAGATAAGGCTTTTGAGGAAGCTTTTGCAAAATTTTGTAATCAAAAATATTGCGTAGGTGTTGGCAATGGGTTGGATGCTTTAATGCTTGTACTTAGAGCATTAGAGATTGGTGAAGGTGATGAGGTCATTGTCCCTTCAAATACATATATCGCAACTGCACTAGCAGTAACATATGTGAATGCGAATGTTGTATTCGTTGAACCGGATCTTCGTACATTTAATATTGATCCAAGCAAGATTGAGGAGAAGATTACAGAAAGAACAAAGGCACTAATTCCTGTTCACTTATATGGTCAGCCATGTGATATGGATCCGATTATGGAAATTGCCAGAAGCACAATCTATATGTAATTGAAGATTGTGCACAGGCACATGGTGCAAGATATAAGGGTCAAGTTATTGGATCATTTGGCGAGGCATCTGGCTTTTCTTTCTATCCAGGAAAGAATTTAGGTGCTTTAGGAGATGCAGGTGCGGTAGTTACAAACTCAAAAGAGATTGCGGATAAAGTGCGTGCTTTAGGTAACTATGGTTCCGACTACAAGTATCATCATATATATAAAGGCCGTAATAGTCGTCTTGACGAAATGCAAGCAGCATTTCTTGCGGCAAAGTTGCCTTCACTAGAAAAAGTAAACGAAAATAGACGCGCCATTGCAAATAAATATTTAGAAAAAATAAATAATCCTGAAGTTTTATTACCATATATTCCTGAAGGAATAGAGCCTGTTTGGCATATCTTTCGGTATCCGTTGCAAACGCAGAGAAGAACTTGAAAACATTTAAATGAAAATGGTATTTCAACGAATAAGCATTATCCAATCCCAATGCATTTACAGGAATGCTATAAGGATTTAGGATTCCATAAAGGTGATTTTTCCAATTGCAGAGGAAATTAGTTCGACACAATTGAGTATTCCAATTTTACTACGGTATGACAGATGATGAAACTCAATATGTTATTGATACAATCAATTCTTTAAATAAATAATAAAACAGGAGAGCAAGTATTGTTCTCCTTTTTGGGAGGAATATGGAAAAGAGAGAAAGGCAAAAGTAATATTGAATTATTAAGAATATTAGTTATGTTGAGTGTAGTTGTACTCATATGAACTTATATGGATTAAAAATGGCAACAGAATTCTCTGGTAAATTTATTTTTATGCATTTTACAGAAAGTCTATTCATTTGTGCTGTGAATGCTTTTTGTACTAATTACTCGATACTTTTCTTACAAGATCAATAAAATCAGTGTGAGGAAAATTATCGAACTTATTGTTGAAGTAATCTTGGTGAAAGAGGCCTTGTATATCACATATTCTATTCTGCAGAGAACACCAATCTCATTATCTACTATCATTACAAACCTAATCCCAAATAATTATTTCGTCATTCTATATTGTGTATTATTGTGTATGGCACCCTTTATATCAAAGTTATTTGTCGTGTTGTGAGAAAAACAGTGGAAGTATTTTTGTATGTAGTATACTGATTGTATTTTTCATTCTATACATTTATGACAGATGCATTAGAGGCTATATCTCGAACTTCTTTTGCGGGTATTAATTCCATAGGGTTATATGGGGATCAACAAGGATATGACGATAATTAATTTTATGTTGTTATTTATTGTTGGAGCTTATCTACGTATAACTAACGTACAGTACAACTTGAAAAATAGTATTGCTTTTTATATATGGTCTCAACCATGTTGATCTTCTTTGCGGCGCTCGTGAGTGTTCGCTATTCTTTTGCACAAATTTCCTATAATTATAAATCAATCCACTTGTAATTTTTTTCAGGCAGTCGGTTTATTTATGATTTTTAAGAATCTCAGTATTGGTTCTAATAAAATTATTAATGTATTAGCAGAGCAGTTTTATGACATACTTGATTCATCCAGCAATCTTGGTACTGATACCATTCGATAAAAATGATGACTTTTACCAGCATATCTATATATATAGTTAGTATTTTGGTGCCTATCATAATTTATTTGGTGAGTTGGTTAGTAGATCTTATTTATCAATATGTGATGTCTTTTATCACAAGAGCGCTTGATAAGGATTTAAATAATCTTACGATAAATATAGAGGATTTAGTATGAAGTTAAGAAACTTAGAGATTAAAGATGCGCCACTTATGTTGGAGTGGATGCATGATAAAATCGTAACGAGCAAATTACATCGCAACTTTGCTGCTATGAAACTTGAAGATTGTGAGAAGTTTATTCAGTCAAGGGTTTTAGATAAAGAGAATTTGCACCTCGCAATCGTAGACGATAACGATGAATACATGGGAACTGTATCTTTAAAAGATATTCATCAAGAAGATGGGTATGCAGAATTTGCAATCACTATACGTCGTGCTGCAATGGGAAAAGGTTATTCTACTTATGGCATGCACGAAATTATTCGCCAAGGCTTGGAAGAACTAAAGCTAAATGCTGTATATTGGTGTGTTGCAAAAGACAATCTAAGAGCTGTAAAGTTTTATGATAAAAATGACTATCAGAGAGTATCGGAAAAGGATATTCCGAAAGAATTACTTGAAAATTATTCGCCAGATTTATTAGATGGATTTTATTGGTATAAAGCAGTTTGAGGGAAAAAGAGGTATCAATTTGAGAAAATTATTGGAAAAGTATAGAAGTATCCCAATTGAGTTAAAGGCTTCTGTTGCATATACCATTTGTAACGTGCTGGTAAACTCCGTTGCTATCATAACAATACCTTTATTTACGCGTCTATTGACGACGGAACAGTATGGGCAATTTAGTATTTATCAGTCATGGTTGTCAATCATGACAATTTTCTTGAGTTTAAATTCTGCCATATGGTTCCTTTAATACAGCAATGGTAAAGTTTGAAAATGACCGGGATAGGTATATCTCTTCTGTAGAAGTTATCTGTATTACATTAAGCGCATTGTTTATGATGATATATTTGCCATTTAGTTCAATATGGAATCGATTATTTGAACTGCCGACATATTTGATGGTTTTAATGTGCTTTGAAATTCTTGCGCAGGCCTCATTACAATTTTGGTATGGCAAAGAAAGATTTAAGTTTCAGTATAAAGCTGTAGTAATTGTTACACTGCTAATTGCTTTCCTAGCCCCTATCATTAGTTTAATATTTGTAATGTATGCTCAGGAGAAAGGATTTGCAAGGATTGTTGGTGGATCTACTGTTACGATTACATTTGGATTAATATTCCTTCTTTACAATATGAGGAAGGGGAGTTTCAGTATCAACAAGAAATATATTAAATACGCTCTCAGCTTTAATATCGCGTTGATACCATATTATTTATCACAGACAATTTTCAACCAGAGTGATCGTTTAATGATTAAATATTTCCAAGGGGTAGATAAGGCTGGTATTTACAGTGTTGCATATTCTTTAGCAACAATTCTAGTGTTCGTTTTAAATGCAATTAATAACTCATATGTACCTTGGCTATATAAGAAGATTAAAATGAAGCAAGCTGAATCTAACAAGTATGTGTCATCTATGATTGCGATTATTATGGCATTCTTATTATTCTGTGTCGTAGGTGTGGCGCCTGAAATCATCTATATTATGGCGGGAACCAAGTATTTAGGAGCAATCTGGGTAGTGCCACCTGTAGCGATGAGTTTATTATTCCTGTTTTATGCACAGTTATTTATAAATATTGAATTTAATTATGAAGAGAAATGGTTGCTTGTAGGATCTACTGTTGTGGCGGCCATTATCAATATTGTGCTAAATGGAATTTTTATTCCAGTGTTTGGGTATGTTGCTGCTGCATATACTACCTTAGCAAGTTATATCATATTCACTTTTTTTCTAATTATTTTGCATATAAAGTAGTATGTAAAAACAGAATTTAAAATGATAATTTATTTTGACTATAAGAAGTTATTCTTGATTGCGGTTGTATTCTGCACATTCTGTTTTTGCTGCAATGGGCTTATATACACATAGCATGATACGATATACACTTGTATTATCGTTGTTATTCTATTGGCTATAAGTAAAAATAGAATTCTCAATAAGTATAAGGAAATTCAGCAAATATTTGCCGGAAGTGATAATGAGTAGTGGAGGTAGGAATGAAAAGTATTAAAGATATTCTAATCAATACCGCATATAATAAACTTAGCTATAAAACATACGTACGGTTAAACTATCTTTTACGAAGTAAATATCGCAACACATTAAATACAAGAAACAAAAGATATGAAAATTTTATTTCTCATTGTCCTAAAAAACGGGGAGATGAGAAGATAACAGTAGTATTTTTTTGCCAATTTCCTAGTTTGTGGAATGGTTTTAGATTCAATATACAGAGCTGCGTTAGAAAATAAACTGGTAAATGCTGTATTGGTTGCAATACCAGAGAAAAACAATTTATGAAGGATATGATGTAACTAAAGAAGCGTATGGGGAAAATGTATCCTATACATTCTTGAGACAAAAGGGTTATGAAGTAATTGATGGCTTTAATGATGGGGATTGGTTTGATTTAAAAACAATCCATCCAGATTATGTATTTCTGCCAAGACCATATGACATTCATATGCCAGAAATTTATAGAAGTTATACTATTTCTCCTTATGCGAAGGTTTGTTATATTCCTTATGGATATGATTTAAATATATGGGATCCAAAGATGTCTTATGAAGCAGACTTCTTATCTAGTGTACATACAATATTTTGCAGAGAATACTTTTTATGCAAATATGTTAAATGAGACATTTCGGATGTTGAAATGAATAAGAAAAATATTTGATATTGGATATCCAAGGTTTGGACCTCTATTCTAACTATGAAAAATATACATCTGATATTAAGGTGTTTGTTTGGATGCCTCGATGGACAGTGGACTCAACTGTGGAAGCGTCAACGTTCTTTTCAATACAAGGATAGTATAATTAACTACTTTTAAAGAATAAAGACTTACAATTAATTTGTCGCCCTCATCCATTGATGTTAAGAAATTTTGAATCATCCGGATTAATGACACATCAAGAAGTCTTAGATTTCTTAAAATTCTTCCAAGAGAATGAAAATTTCCATTACGATGAAGATGGAGATTACCTGAAATCATTCATGCAAACAGATGCGTTTATCTCAGACTATTCATCATTACTGATTGAAGAAATGGCACTCAATAAGCCGGTTCTTTACACAGGAAGCATAAAGAACTTTGATACATATATGAAGAACAAACTAGATGCACTCTATGTTATTCATGATGAAGAGAATTTATTGACGACGATGAATTATTTGGCAAACGGAATTGATTCAAAACGGGAAGTCCGCACAAAAATAGTCAGTGATATTATGAATATTTCTGATAATAGTATTGGTGGAAAGATTATTCATTCCCTTATCTGTGATTCTAGAGAATAAGATTTTTGTAGAGTATCTACTATTGGACCTGTAGTCCGATAGTAGATGTTTTATTATTGTTGTAAAATGATTTTTGGTAATATCTGTCATTCTATGTTAACCTCTTACTACGGGTATATGCTATTGTTTGAATGAATTATGAGCAATGAGTTTGATATTCATAAAGTATGAATTAGTATATATTATATTTACTTAGAGCGGAGGAATGCCGATGAATAAAAAAGTGATTAAAAGACTTTCGATAGTACTATTAACATTTATACTAAGTTTAACCAATTTAATCACCTATGCTAATGCATATTCCGATAAAGCGAGTAGTGATGGGTGGCTTACCTATTACCCTATGCAATGTGGCGGTTCTACATCATTTGAAGTAGATTGGATTAATGATACGGCAGGATTTGATCTTAGGGGCTGCTATGCGACTTTTGGTGAGGCAAAAACAGCAATGAATACTGTTGGCGATGATGCTGTAATTCGCCATCCAGGAAGTTATAGCATGACTCATATTATCGCTATGAAATATGGTGTGGCGTATACATACCCTGGACGAGAGGGTAGCTTATTAATGAAAGTTAATGGCTATCAGAATAGTGCACAGACTTACACTTCTAAATATAGACAACTGGATTATTGGGATACTTTATCCTTTGATGCAAATACAGGAAGGGGAAATATTTATGTTACTCTTGCTGGTTTTGATGCTGTAGCGGAGTTATTCAACGTGGACTTGATTCCACAAAAGTTTATTGATAAGCATTTTCCTATTTGGTTAGGTGGATATGATGCTTCAGATGAACATGAAGCACCATATTATACACAGATTCAAAGAACTTATTACGCGGTCGAGCAACGCGGCAATTATAAAGATTTAGTGTTATATGCATTTAGTGGTTGGGGAAAAAATGGTGGTACCCCTATCAATATTGCCGCAATCAGTGTTTGTCCAGCGGCTGATTGGATGAATGTTGGTGATTATTATTATACATATGATGATATCAACTATTTTAGAGATCCATATTTCAGGGATAAGGCTGGTACATATGTAAACTATTATCAATTTGTTCCTATGCGATCAAAATCGTATATTCCTAGCGAAGCATATAATGGTTTCTTGGCAGCTAAGGGTTATACAAATAGCGTAATGTGGAATACGGGACAATATTTTATTGCTGGTCAACAAAATTATGGTGTAAATGCAATGCTGGTATTTGCACAGGCTTGTAATGAGAGCGCTTATGGTACAAGTTACTTTGCAAGAAATCGTTATAATCTATTTGGCTGGAATGCGGTAGATAGTAACCCAAATGAAGCGTCTCGATATTCAGATTTACAGTATGCAATTGGTATGCAGATGGGTGTGCAGCTGCAATATGGTTATATGACTTCTAAAAATAGATATACATTCTATGGGGATCATTTAGGAAATAAGGGGTCTGGTATTACTGTAAAGTATGCTTCTGCACCATACTATGGGTTGCAATTAGCTGCAGTTGCATATGAATTTGATAAATTCTCGAAGAACTATAACGGTGAGTTGACAGACTATAATACAACACAGATTGGTCTAGTGACGGAGTCAGGTGTAAATGTTCGCTCTGCACCAAATGGAAATGTTTTATACCAAACTGGATACGCTACAGGTTACCAGAAGACATATACCGTTGCGGTATTGGGACAGAGCGGTGATTGGTATCAAATTCAATCATTAGATCGTGTTGTGAACGGTCATAATGGTGTAGATATGTCCGACCGAACGGCTAAAATTTATAGCTGGGAACAAAGCGTAGGTTATATCTCAGCACAATATGTTCAATTACTAAACACGAAGGTAACACCGATAATTCCACCATCTACTGCTGGAGAGTGGAGAAAAGATGGTGTTGGGTGGTGGTATCGTTTCTACGATGGAACTTATCCTAAATCACAATGGCTACAAATCCCATCAAATGGTGAAAATGCTTGGTATCATTTTAATGAACAGGGCTATATGGATACAGGATGGTTAAATGACGGTGGATATCGTTACCATTTAGGCACAGCCGATGATGGAAAGATGAAAGTCGGTTGGCAAACAATTGAAGATGATTGGTATTTCTTTAATACGTCTGGACAACTTTTGACGGGATGGCTTCATGTTGGTGGACAATGGTATTACAGTGATGCTACAACTGGAAAGATGCAAACAGGCTGGCTAACGGATGGTGGAAATAAATATTACTTGAATCCTAATGGCGGTAATATGCTAACCGGTTGGCAAACAGTTGAAAATGGATTGTACTATCTAAACGATTCAGGACAAATACAGACAGGATGGTTCCAAATTGGTGGTTTATGGTATTACGGTGATATATCTACTGGGCAAGTCCAGACTGGTTGGTTAACAGAAGGTGGCCATAAATATTACTTAAATCTAGATGATGGGAAAATGCTTGTAGGGTGGAACCAGATTGATGATGAATGGTATTACTTTAATCTGTCGGGTCATCTTCAAACAGGCTGGATTCATGCAAATGGAGTATGGTATTACAGTGCACCTGATACAGGAATTATGCAGACAGGATTCGTAGATATTGATGGAAATAGGTATTATCTAAATCCACCAGGTGGAAATATGATTGCAGGTTGGAGCCAAATTAACGGAGATTGGTACATCTTTAACACAAGTGGTCATCAATTATCTGGCTGGGTTTATACATATGGCTTGTGGTATTATATGGACCCTACGAATCAAAATAAAATGGCAACTGGTTGGATAACGGATACTTCTGGTAATCAGTATTTTATTAATGCTGATGGAACTTGGAGAGGATAAAAGATTCTGAAAAATAGTAAGGTCGAATCATATTTGAGGATTCGACCTTATATATTTTTTGAATATCATACTATTTATCGATACATATGCACATAGTTATCGTTTGATGAAAATGATTGGGATTGTGAATGGCGTATACTTTCTAACAGATACACTACCAATGTATAGGATATAATGGTATTATTGAAAGAGAAATTTTCAAGGAGAAAACTGTATGAAAGGTATTGTTTTAGCTGGAGGGTCTGGAACTAGACTATATCCACTCACAAAAGTTACTTCAAAACAATTGTTACCAGTATATGATAAGCCAATGATTTTCTATCCAATTAGTACTTTGATGCTTGCTGGTATTCGCGACATTCTAATTATTTCTACGCCACATGATTTGCCTAACTTTGAACGTCTGCTAGGTGATGGTTCAAGTATGGGTGTGCATTTCTCTTATAAAGTTCAGGAAAGACCTGATGGGCTTGCACAGGCATTTGTTTTAGGAAAAGAGTTTATCGGGGATGACTCTGTATGCTTAGTGCTAGGTGATAATATTTTCTATGGAAATCATTTTGGCAGGATGTTAAGAGAAGCTGTGCGTAATGCGGAAGATAATCATCGTGCAACTGTATTTGGCAAATATGTAAATGATCCAGAAAGATTTGGTATCGCTGAGTTTGATGATAATGGAAAGGTAATTTCTTTAGAAGAGAAACCAAGTCAACCAAAATCAAATTATGCGGTTGTTGGCTTGTATTTCTATGATAATCGTGTTGTAGAGTATGCTTCTACATTGAAACCTTCTGCACGTGGAGAATATGAAATTACAGACTTGAATCGTATCTTCCTAGAAAAGGGAGATTTAGATTTACAAGTGTTAGGAAGAGGTTTCTCATGGGTAGATACAGGGACAATTGAATCCATGGCAGATGCCGCTAACTATGTTCGTTCTATCGAGCATATTCAAGGTATACGCATTTCTGTTCCAGAGGAGATTGCTTTCTACAATGGTTGGATAAGTGAAGAAGAATTGTTAGCAACTGCTGAAGAATATGGAAAGAGTCCTTATGGCCAATATTTAAAGAATATTGCAAAGGGTAATATACAAGATACCATCACAAAAGTGACGAAGGAGAATAAGTAGAATGAATATTATTGTTACAGGTGGAGCCGGTTTTATTGGTAGTAATTTTATTTTTCCACATGTTAAAGGAACATCCGGATTATCGTATTATCTGTGTTGATGCATTAACATATGCAGGAAATCTATCTACTCTAGAACCGGTTATGGATAATCCGAATTTCCGATTTGTGAAATTGGATATTACAGATAGAGAAGGTGTATATAAGTTATTTGAAGAAGAACATCCAGATATGGTTGTTAACTTTGCGGCCGAATCACATGTAGACCGTTCGATTGAAGACCCAGAGATTTTCTTACGAACAAATATTATCGGAACTGCTGTATTAATGGATGCATGTCGCAAATACGGTATTCAAAGATATCATCAGGTATCTACAGATGAAGTATATGGTGACTTACCATTAGATCGTCCTGATCTTTTCTTCACAGAGACAACACCAATTCATACATCATCACCATATAGTTCTTCTAAGGCTTCTGCTGACTTATTGGTACTTGCATACCATAGAACCTATGGATTACCTGTAACATATAAGCCGTTGTTCAAATAACTACGGTCCATATCACTTCCCAGAGAAGTTAATTCCATTAATGATTATCAATGCATTACATGATAAGCCATTGCCTGTTTATGGTGAAGGCTTAAACGTGCGTGACTGGTTATATGTTGAAGACCATTGCCGTGCAATTGATTTAATCATTCACAAGGGCCGTGTAGGAGAAGTTTATAATGTCGGTGGACATAACGAAATGAAGAATATCGATATTGTAAAGATTATCTGTAACGCCTTAGGAAAACCTGAGTCATTGATTACACATGTTGTTGACCGTAAGGGACATGATATGCGTTATGCAATTGATCCAACTAAGATTCATAATGAACTAGGATGGTTACCTGAGACTAAGTTTGAAGATGGCATCAAGAAGACAATTGAATGGTATTTAGCTAATGAAGATTGGTGGAAGCCAATTATTAGTGGAGAGTATCAAAAGTATTATGATAAAATGTACGGGAACCGATAAGGTTCTCGTTTCGTATGTTTGAAAGGATTGAAAATATGAAAGTGTTAGTTACAGGAGTATCAGGACAACTTGGTCATGATGTTATGAATGAGTTAGCAAAGAGAGGGCATGAAGGAATTGGGAAGTGGCATGGAAGAAGTATATGCCGGAATTCAAGATGGTACCTCAGTTGAGACAATGCCTTATGTTCAACTAGACATAACTAGATGAGAATGCTGTAAGTAAAATGATTCATGAAATCAAACCGGATGTGGTTATACATTGCGCAGCATGGACGGCAGTAGATATGGCTGAAGATGATAATTTGGTTGAAAAAGTACGTTTGGTAAATGCTAAGGGAACACAGTATATCGCATCTGCATGCAAAGGAAATTGATTGTAAAATGGTTTATATCTCAACAGATTATGTATTCAATGGACAAGGTGAAACGCCATGGCAACCTGATTGTAAGGATTATGCACCATTAAATGTATATGGACAGACAAAGCTTGAGGGTGAACTGGCTGTTGCGAATACATTGGACAAATACTTTATTGTACGTATTGCGTGGGTATTTGGTACGGCAAGAATTTTATTAAGACGATGTTGAAGGTTGGTCAAAACACACGATGAAGTGCGTGTTGTAAATGATCAGATTGGAACACCAACATATACATTAGATTTATCTAGATTATTGGTTGATATGTGTGAAACCGAAAAGTATGGATACTATCATGCTACAAATGAAGGTGGATATATTTCTTGGTATGATTTCACAAAAGAAATATATCGTGTTGCTGGCTATACAACAAAGGTAGTACCTGTAACAACTGCAGAATATGGTTTTAGCAAAAGCTGCCCGTCCATTTAATTCTAGATTGGATAAATCTAAATTAATTGAGAATGGATTTCAACCTCTTCCAACTTGGCAAGATGCGGTTGAAAGATATGTGAAAGAATTGGATTTAGATAACTTATAAGAAAGAGGATATTTATGGGACAAATTCAAGTAGAAAAGAATGTAGGTGGAATTGAAGGCCTTACTATCATTACACCCTGCTGCACATGGGAGATGACCGTGGATACTTCATGGAAACGTATAATGAAAATGATATGAAGGAAGCTGGAATTGATATTACATTTGTACAAGATAATCAATCTATGTCCAAAAAAGGTGTATTACGTGGTTTACATTATCAAAAGCAATTTCCTCAGGCAAAGTTAGTGCGTGTAATTAAAGGTAGTGTATTTGATGTTGCTGTAGATTTGCGTGCTGAGTCGAAGACATATGGGAAATGGTATGGAATAGAACTAACGGAAGAAAAATAAAAAGCAGTTCTTAGTGCCTGCAGGATTTGCACATGGGTTTTTAGTTCTTAGTGATATTGCGGAGTTCTGCTATAAAGTTACAGATTTTATCATCCAAATGACGAGGGTGGAATTGCTTGGAATGATCCAGAATTAGGTGTTAAATGGCCACAGGTATACGGTGAGTACCCGGGTAGCGCAGACGCGTCTGGATACTATCTAGAGGATGGTACTAAGTTATCTTTGAGTGAGAAGGATCAGGCACAGTTAGGATTAAAAGATACGTTCAAATTTTTAATATATTTTCAAAAAAAGGATTGCATTGGAAAATAAATGGCATTTTTGAATTGTTGTTTACCATTGTGTCCTTTTTGTAATTTTTAATCTATAGATACGGTATATATATTTGAAAATATGCTAAATATTTTATGGATTTGTGCAGTGTATTGAATTTTTGGTGTAGATTATAATTTCTACATGGTACAATTATCCTATGTCACAAGAGGAAAAAGTATGGTAAGAAAACAAACAAATAAAGAAAAAGAGAAGAATGACTAAAATATCATTATCGTTATTGTTGATAACGGTAATTTGTGTTGTTATAGCTATTGCTTGGAACATCATTAGTATCTCTTTCCGACAAAGTGGTGCTGGTGAAACAATCATTAAAGAAAATATTTCTGATAAATATACGAATCAGTACTATACAATTGGAAATAACCCAACAGAAATTACCAAATCTTATTTTCTTGAGCTAAACAATGCAATTACTTCTGGCGATACCACTGAAATTGCAAAAGATGTTGTTAAGTCGTTTATCTGTCAATACTATACATGGACAAATAAAGATGGGAACTATGATATTGGCGGTATGCAATATATCTATAAGCCGCGTCAGAAAGATTTTGAAAGATATACTTTATATAATTTTTATAAAGATATGGATTTATATTTGACGCAACTTGGAAGAAATCGTTTAATTGAGGTTTCTGAAGTGATGATTAATAGTGCTTCTGGATCTGAGGATTATACGGTAACACTTCCAACAGGAGAATCAATTACTCTTCCTAGTGTAAAAGTAGAAGCTTCATGGATGTATACTACAGATACAGAAATGAATATCGATGCTATCCAAAACCATGCAATTTTTCACGTGGTAAATCACGATGGAAGAATGGAAATTGCTTCAATTTCGGAGGCTGAATAATCATGAGTAAAAACCAAATGAATCAGCAAAGAGAATATATATTAAAGAAGAGGTCTCGCCCTGTTTCTAGACAGCAGCTAGTTATTAACTTGGCAATGTCAGTTATTACAGCGTTATTTAATATTTTAGCAATACTAGTTGTATATCAAGTTTCTAAATATGCTTCTGTAAGTAAACTTAAATTTATTGTAGGGAATATTATTGCATTAGCTCTATTACTTTTTGTTAGATGGTTTTGAGTATATGTTTCAATCAGAAAACGAAAAACCCTCGTATTTTAATTGCTTGCTTACTTGTTTTAACACTGTTAGTTCCTTCAATGGAATATGCTTGGTTTCTCCTTACATCGTATTAATACGAGTGTTACATGAAGATTACTGAACACAAAAGTGAAGAGAGTGTATCTGCTCTCATTTATTATTTATACTGAATCTACCGGTTCACCGATAACACAGATTAGCGATTTGTCTGGGAAAAAGGTTGGTATCTTATCCGGAACACATATGGCGGAAGTTGCAAAGAAGCGTTTAGAGAATGAAAGTGTGACAGCAACATTTGTTGAGTACACAAATTCAATTGAGGAGTTTAGTGCGTTAATTAATGGTGACATCGATTCTGCTGTATTACCGCCTACATATGCAACTACAATTGGTGAAGATGCAAACTTAAAGACGTTTGTTGAGAAAACAAAATCTATATTAAATTTCTCTGATACAGTTACAACAAATGCACAAGTTGCAAGCACTAAAGATATTACTAAAGACCCTTTTACAGTACTTTTAACTGGTGAAAACGAAGGCTTAGCAGATACAATTATTCTAATGTCTGTAAATCCAATCAGTATGAAGATTACAATGACATCTATTGCCCGCGACTCGTATGTACCAATCACATGTAATGGGTATGGTAAAAGTAAGATTAATGCTGCACATTATACGAGCGAAGGCTGCATGGTAGATACTGTCGAAAATTTAACAGGAGTATCAATTGACTATACTGTTGAATTCAATTTTGCAAGTGTGATTCAAATTGTTGATGCTGTTGGTGGTGTTGATGTTGATATTACAGAATCATTCGATGCGCAATCATGGAATATCGTATCTGATGAACTTGAGGTTTATCACATTGAAGCGGGTGACAATCAACACTTAGATGGCAAACTGGCGTTAGGATATGCGCGAGAACGTCATGCATTTGTGGATGGAGATTTTGCTCGGCAGAGACATCAGCAGGAAATTATCTCTCAAGTGATAGCCAAAATCATGGCATCTAAAGATCCGAATATGGCAGTACTCAGTATTAGAGGCTGCTGGTGAGAATGTTAAGACAAATATGTCGGTTGAACAGTTATTAAATTTTGTGACTTATTTAATGGCAAAAGCGCAGAGATATTATGACTCTGATAATTTATCTGGTTTATTAAACATGCAACAATCGCGTATCTTTGGCTATGATTCATCGGTTTGGAATGAAGGTCTGCAAATGGATTTATATACTTATGAACTATATAAAGGTTCTGTGATTGCAGAGGCAAATAATATCGAACGTAATACTAACCTAAATACTCCATATGAATTGCCTAATTCTGTAAACTGGAATGCGATGCAGGACTATCCTGTTCCTCCTGTTTCAGCTGATTATGTATATAAATATAAGGATCAAAGCTAATTCGTATTTTAAAGATTGCACCAGCTATTTTCTGCTTGCTTTAAAGAAAAAGAGAATAGCTGGTTTTTCAATCGTATTATGATAGAAAAGGAGGAAACATAGTTCTATGTGTTTGAAAAATAGAACATCTATAAAAAGACAGTTATATTTCTTTCTTGATATTTATACTATTGTTTTTGATGATTCAAGTTCCATTTTATAAAGGGCAAGAATATGGATATCAATATAAAAAAATGTTTATGAGAAATTACACAATTTTTGAGCGGTTTGAAGGAAACAGTGATGTAATATTCCTTTGGGGATAGTGGGTTGGGCAGCGTTCTCTCCAGCAGAGTTATGGCGGGATATTGGTGTTAGTTCATATAATCTTTGCAATATCTGGGACAATGGTTGATGGATACAAAAAGCAATTGTAAATCATTTAAACAACAAGATGCCTAAAAATAATGGTGTTAGAAGGAAGCATGTTGTTTGAACATCCTAATAAATTTAAAAATATTTTTGCAAAAATATTTGCCATTATTCCATTATCATGATTTTTATCGTTTCTCATTTGGTACAAAAATCCTATTTGAAAAAGACTTTAGGATTTCGATAGTAGTGATGCGGTTCAGGCATATACTAATGGTGAATCATATATGTCACAGACTACAAAAATGACGAGATGAAGCAGGATTCTCTTAAATATCTTGATTATATTTTGGCAAAAATGCAAAGAAAATAATACAGAAGTGGTGATAGTTACACTCCAAATAGTATAGGGATGGAATTGAGTAGAAATGCATATTTAAATAATTTATGCAAAGATAGGAATATACCATTTATTGATTTTAATTTATTACTAAATGATGTGAATTTTGATTGGCAAACAGATACTCGTGATGCAGGGGAGCATATGAATAATTCGGGATCAGAAAAATCATGAATTATTTAGCTCATTATTTTCAGGAGAATTATCATTTAACTGATTGTCGGAATAACGTAAATTATCAATTGTGGAATGAAATGTTTGAAAAGGTGAATAGTTATGCAATTTGGTTATCATTCTTTTCATATTTATATGTTTTTTCTTCCAATTTTGATGGTATTTTATCAAGTATTACCGAGTAATCTTCGTAAATATGTAATTATTCTATTTAATTATTCTTTTCTATTTTTATGGTCAAAAGCTAGCGGTACTTTTGCAGATTTGTTTGATGCTGATAACATACTTAATTGGCTTGAGAATGAATTATTTTATAAAACGTGGAAAAGATAAAAGCAAATAAAGTGAAAGTAAAACGCTATATGTGTCTTGGGATTATACTCAATATTGGAATGCTTATAGTGATGAAATATACCAATTTCTTTTTGGGATTGGAACTGATATTCTGAATGTACAATTTACACCTTTACAATTATTTATACCGGTAGGTATTAGTTATTATGCACTACAGCATATTTCTTATCTAATTGATATTTCTTCTCACAGTGTGGAAGCTGAAACTAATATATTTTGTTTTACTATGTATACAAGTTTCTTTTGCTACGATATTGCAGGGACCAATTACACGCTATCGTGAGGTGAAGGATGAGTTGCATCATTTAGTGGCAATTAAATCTGAAAATGTAGTGCAAGGATATCGACGTATTTTATGGGGACTATTCAAAAAGGTTGTTATTGCAGATAGAGTTGCTCCTGCAGCAAACTATTTATTCAATATTCATACAAATCAAGGTGCGGTGGTCATTCTCGCAGCAATTTTATGTACTATTCAACTCTATATGGATTTTTCTGGTACAGTAGATATCTCGATTGGCGCTGCACAAATATTTGGCATTCATTTACCAGAAAATTTCCGTCAACCTTTCTTTGCAAAAAATGCAACAGATTTTTGGCATCGTTGGCATATTACACTTAGCCAGTACTTACGTGACTATGTATTCTATCCAATTTCCTTAAGCAAGTCTATGATGAATCTTTCTAAGTGGTTAAAGAAGCATACAGACAAGGTATTAGCTAAAATAGTTGGCCCATTTATTGCACTATTTACAGTATGGCTTTGTAATGGCTTATGGCATGGGGCAAATATTTTGTTTATACTTTATGGAATGTATTATTTTGTATTAATGGTTGTAGAGAATATTATGGACAAACCACTCAAGAAATTAATGAAGAAACTTAAAATAACTGATACAAATAAGGGATTGATCGTTTTAGGTTTGTGAAACTGCTTGTAATTGTTTGTTATGGTGAAATGATGTGTCGTGTCTCGAATGTTGGTGAACTTGTAAGTATGACACAAAGTGTATTTGTTAATTTTGATCTATCAAATGTGATAGATATAGTGCCAAATATGCCTATGTTTTCGTCAGACTGGATTATTATGATAGTTGGTGTATTAGTTGTATTCTTTGTGAGCATTTGTGCTGAAAAGAAGATAGATTTAAAAGGAAAATTTGAAACTCTATCTGTTTGGCAACGCTGGGGATTCTATATACAATTATCTTTATCATAATTATATTTGGCGCGTATGGCCCGGGATATGATAAAATTGCGATGATTTATGCTGGCTTTTAGTAGAACCTTCAAGAAATAAGAAACTACATATCAAAAATTACAAAAAGACAATTCTGGAGAGAATCATTTAAAGGAACTGTCTTTTTCTATTTTCCTACAGGATAATTCCGGGATTTTCCGACGGATAAATTTAGCTTAATGTTAGTACAAAAATTAATTTCTTAATTTTTAAAAAGTTCATAACATGGATTCTAACTCCTTTTGGGGCAAAAGATATTTTTATTTAGCATGCTGCACCCTAATTAAAAACTATAAGAATTTCATTTGGTTGATTACTTTTTTAAATTGATATTCTATTGAAAAATTTATTAGTTATTGACCTATAGGTAATGAATATACTATACTAAATCTGTTCAAAAATTATAAATGGAGAATATTATGAACGATATCCAATCTAAAAATCTTATGTAATCTTCAAAGAAAATGAATTACTTTCCCAAAGACAACTTGCTAAGAATATCGGTGTTTCACTTGGTATTATTAATCGTGAATATAATGGATTAATCACTTCTGGTCTTATTACAGAAGGTGGAAAGTTAACCAAAGAAGCACTTAAGAATATAAAGAATAATAAGCCTAAACAGGCTATTATTTTAGCTGCAGGTTATGGACAACGCATGGTACCTATTAATATGGATAAGCCAAAGGGGTTATTAACTGTATATGGTGAAACACTAATTGAACGTTTGATTCGTCAACTTCATGAGGCAGGTATTACAAAGATTTATGTGGTTGTGGGGTATATGAAAGAAGCTTATGAATTTTTGATTGATCAATATGATGTTGAACTTGTCATCAATCGAGAATATGCGACTAAGAATAATCTCCATTCTCTTGCAAAAGTATCGAATCATTTGGATTGCAGTTATATTGTGCCATGTGATATTTGGTCTAGTTCTAATCCATTTTCTATGTATGAATGTAACTCATGGTATATGATGAGTGATTTATCCAATCCAACTTCAGATTTACGCGTAAATAAACAATTTCATATCGTATTAAAAGATAAGAGAAATGAAGGAAATTGTAGTATTGGCATTTCCTATATCAATCATTTAGATGCCAAATGGTTAAAGGAACGTTTAGTTTCTATGGCAGAAAAAACACGTTATGATAACTCCTTTTGGGAAGACTGTTTATTTGAAGGAGAAGGGTATAGAATCGGTGCGAAGTTAGTACGTCATGAGGATGTACATGAAATCAATACATATGAAGACTTGCGAGATATTGATGAAGAGTCTGAAAATTTAAAGTCCGATACAATCTCTGTGATTGCGAATGCATTGCACGTAAGTAATTCGGAAATTAAGAATATTCAGATTCTAAAGAAAGGGATGACAAATCGATCGTTCTTATTTGAATGTCAAAATCAAAGATATATCATGCGTATTCCGGGTGAAGGTACAGATAAATTGATTGATCGCAAAAAGGAAGCTTCAGTTTATCGTGCATTGGATGGTAAACAGATCTGTGATGATGTTATTTATATCAATGAGAAGAATGGATATAAGATAACAAAGTTTATGGAGAAATTCGTGTATGTGATACTGAATAACCAAGAGGATTTACGTGCATGCATGAAAGTCCTTCGAGCATTCCATAATCAAAAATATACAAGTTAAACATATATTTCGACTTATATGGACAGTTAGAGTATTACGAGAAGCTATGGAATGGAAGAAAATCAATCTATCAAGATTATGAACTAACGAAAAAACATATTCTTTCTTTACGCAGCTTTGTTGAGAGTAATGTTAAGAGAAAGACGTTGACACACATTGACGCGGTGCCGGATAACTTTATGATTCAAGCATTAGAAAATGGTAAACAAGATATTCGTTTGATTGACTGGGAATATGCAGGCATGCAGGATTCAGATCTGGATATTGCGATGTTTAGCATCTACTCACTATATGAACGTAATCAGATTGATAATCTAATTTCCATTTATTATGAAAATAAAGTTGAACAAGTCACAAAATATAAGATTTATGCGTATGTGGCGATTGCTGGATTACTATGGAGCAATTGGTGTGAATATAAGCGCCTATTAGGAGTTGATTTTGGTGAGTATTCACTCAAACAATACCGCTATGCAAAGGTATATTATCGCATAGTTCAAGATGAATTTCTAAGTCGTCAAAAGGGAGAGAATCATGAGTAAAATTACAAGAGCGATTATTATGGCTGCTGGTAAGGGTACAAGAATGCATCCAATCACAGAAACAATACCGAAGCCTCTGATTCGTGTTCATGGCAAAAGAATGATTGATACAATTATTGATGCTTTGCATGAAAATGGAATTGATGAGATTTATGTAGTTGTTGGGTACTTGAAAGAAGCATTTCAAAATCTACCAGGTGAAGTAAAAGGTCTAACACTCATTGAAAATCCATATTTTGATACGTGCAATAATATATCCTCATTGTATGTCGCAAAAGACTATATCTCTAATGCGATTATCATTGACGGCGATCAAATTATAACTGACCCTACAATTCTTTTTACTGAATTTACAAATTCAGGATACAACTGTGTATGGCAAGAAACTGATTCTAAAGAATGGATGTTAACATTGGATGATCGTTTTAAGGTGGTATCTTGTAGTCGAAATGGTGGAAATCATGCGTGGCAGTTATATGGTATTTCCAGATGGACGAAAGAGGATGGAATGAAGCTCAAGGAACTATTAGAACTTGAGTTTAAAGAAAAGAAGAATACCCAGATTTACTGGGATGATATCGCAATGTTTAAACATTTTGATAAATTTAATTTGCATGGCTATCCAATGCATGAAGGTTGCGTAAAAGAAATTGATAGTCTTGATGAACTGATTGAGGAAGATAATAGCTATCGTAGCTATAAAGGAGAATAACCATGAAAAAGAAAATTGACTGGTTTTGTTACGCTAGTACCATTAGTATTTATCTTGTTTTTAGCAGTACTATTCTTTGTTTTTTTCCAAATGAATCGAATACAACAGTAAGTCAGATTCGTTTCTTTTTCGGAGATACATTTGGTAGTTATTATTTAATTATTGGTTTAGGTATCTTCTTGCTTTCGATTTATATCGCATCTTCAAAGTATGGGAAGATAAGATTAGGTGGTCAGGATGAAAAACCAAAGTATAGTTTCTTTAACTGGGGAGCTATGATGTTTACCGCTGGTCTTGCGGCAGATATTCTGTTTTATTCTTTCTCTGAATGGATCTTATATGCAAGTAATGCTCATATTGAAAAACTTGGTATGGAAGAATGGGCAAATGTATATCCGTTATTTCATTGGAGTTTTATACCATGGAGTTTTTATCTTGTCTTAGCTGTTGCGTTTGGTTTCATGTTACATGTACGTAAGGTAAACCTCGTCAGAAGTTCTCGGAAGCTTGTCGTCCATTGCTTGGTAAATATACTGATGGCTTTCTTGGTAAGTTAATTGATTTGTTTGCGGTATTTGCTTTACTTGCAGGTACAGCTACTACATTCACACTTGCGACACCGTTGATGACAAGTATTATTACAAAGTTATTTCATGTCACAATTAATGAAACAATTTTAACAATTATTATTATTGTAATTACATGCATTATTTATACATATTCCTTACTGCATGGATTTAAGGGTGTTTCTTTTCTTGCAAATTTATGTATCTATTTATTTGGCGCGTTGTTAGTGATATTTCTACTATTTGGAGGACAGTTCCGCAGTATTATTGAACTGAGTTTACAGTCCTTTGGTAAGATGGTTCAAAATTTCTTTGAACTATCGACTTATACAGATCCACAACGTACAACAAATTTCCCACAAGATTGGACAATCTTCTATTGGGCATACTGGATGGTCTGGAGTGTTGCGACACCATTCTTCATTGGTAATATCTCTAGAGGTAGAACAATTAAAGAAACAATCCTTGGTGGGTATATCTTTGGCGTAGGTTCGACATTAATTAGCTTTATGATCTTGGGAAACTTCTCCTTTGCACAACAATTACAGGGTATGTCAAAACTATATTGTGATGTATCAACAGGGTGCAAGTTTATATGAAATTATCTTAAAAAGTAATTGATACAATGCCTCTCGCACCGTTTATTCTCGTATTAGTACTATTAACAATGATTGCATTCTATGCGACTTCATTTGACTCTATCGCATATACAGCATCTTGTTATAGTTATCATGAACTTAAAGAGGGTGAACATCCACATAGAGCAATTCAATTCATGTGGTGTATTCTTCTGGTTGTATTACCAATTGCACTTATCTTCTCGCAGAGCTCAATGAGTAATCTGCAGTCTGTAAGTATCATTGCGGCATTCCCATTGGCAATGATTATGATTGTAATCTGCATCAGTTTCATCAAGGATGCTAGAACTTATTTGAATAATTTGCAAGATACTAAATAACCGTGAAATAATGATTTGTTGAGTGACTTTAGATGGTCGATATGGCCATCTTTCATTTTAATTTGAATGGATTGATATAGTATCAGTATATTTATAGTTGATTATAAATGTAGTCTTTATCAACTAAAAGAAAAAATTTATTGTATTTTTTCTTTTTGAAAACACGTATGATAGTTTTTGTGTTTTTGTGGAGGATGATAAAATTTATGGGGAAAATTGTAATACGAAGACTGTTAATCATTTTCTGTATGTTCTTGTGTACAACAATATTTACATTTGCTGATGAATCAACGGAAAACAATGAAAATACAATTATTCAGACAGGATGGGTATCTGTTGACGGTCATATGCAATGGTATGATGAGAATGGTGTACCTGTAATTGGATGGAAGAATATAGATGGAAGTATTTACTACTTTCGATGTGAATGCGTACATGGTTACGGGCATTAATAATGTTGATAATAAATATTATTTGTTTAATGACCATGGTATTTTAATTTCTCAGAATGGATGGGTATTTGAAAATGGTTCATATTACTGGGTCCTGGATGATAACTCCATATATACTTCTGGATGGAAAAAAATATCAATGGAGAGACGTATTTTTTTAATGATCAAGGAGTAATGGTAACTGGCAAGTATAGTATTAATGGAAATTGGTATTTCTTTGAGGAGAATAATAGCGGAAAACTTGTGAAGAGCGGATGGTATCAATCATATGATGGATTGTGGCATTATGTTGCTGACGCAAGTGTTTTAGCCAATTCTTGCTGGAAATTCCTTCATGGTCAATATTATTATTTTGATCAAGACAGTAATATGTATACAGGTTGGCTATTGGAAAATGGAAATATTATTATTTGGCAAATAATGGCCCGATGGTTACAGGATGGTCACTGATTAATGGAATTGGTATTACATGAATTCGTATGGAGAAAGGATGATAGGATGGCAGTATATTAATGGACACTGGTATTATTTAAAATGAAGATGGTGTCATGCAGACGGGATGGATAACAGAAAGGAACAATAATTATTATCTTTCTGACAGCGGAGCAATGATAACTGGTTGGTTGTACCTGAATGGGCATTGGTACTACATGAATCCATCTGGGCAAAGGATGATAGGATGGCAGTATGTTAATGGGACACTGGTATTATTTAAATGAAGATGGTGTCATGCAGACGGGATGGATAACAGAAAACAACAATAATTATTATCTTTCCGACAGCGGAGCAATGATAACCGGTTGGTTGTACCTGAATGGGTATTGGTATTACATGAATCCGTCAGGGCAAAAATGTCGAGTGGATGGCAATATATAGGTTATTATTGGTATTATTTTGGCGATGATGGCAATGGTATAATGAAAACAGGATGGCAAACAATCAATGGGAGTAGTTATTATCTAAAACCAAATGGTGCAATGGCTACTGGATTTACCTGGGTTGATGGCAAGTACATCTATTTTAATAGTTCTGGTATTATGACAGATTTTCCGGCTAGTTATTATTTAGGAGTGCCAAATTACAACCAATTTCAGGAAGGATTTCCATCAGGGTGTGAAGCAGTTTCATTATTTCAGGCAATGCAGTATAAAGGATACCTAGGTATGATATCTTTATCTACTTTTGTAGATTCTCTTCCTATATCATCGGACCCGTTCTCTGGATTTGCAGGAAACCCAAGAAGTGCCTATGGACAATATAGTGCAATTTTTCCACCGGCTCTTGCAAACTGGGGGAATATTTATGCGAGAGGAAAAGTATTTGATATATCTGGAAGCTCATTAGACGATTTACTTGGTGAGATTAGCCAAGGTAATCCAGTTGTAGCATATGTAACAACATATTATACAGAACCAATCTGGATGAATTATCCTTTTGGGACCAAATTTATATAACAATCATGCAGTTACTTTAAATGGATATGATTATTACAATCATATAGTACATGTATCTGATCCCAATTAGTGGTTCAAAATGGTTAGATATGTTCAGTTTTGCAAATATATATAATTCTAGGAAGTATGCTGTTGTTGTACGCTAGAATAACTATGAATATCATTTACAAACTAAAAAGTATGATTTATGGAAATGTCTGCTCTTAATTATCTTCGTTACTAGAAACTATATATAGAAAATATGAGAAAGCTTTTATAGGATTTAATTTCTTTTGAATTTAGATGCAGAAAAAGCATTAATTAACAATTTAAAAAGTCTCTGTTAGGGATTTGCTGCCTACGGAGACTTTTTACATGCTTGCAAGTTATATTTAGATTACCCTTTTTGATATGATTTTTGAAGGATTTGATCTGTCACTTCATAAATAGTTTCTGAACCTAGTTTGGTTTTTTGATTGACGACCATATACCTTTTTCGATAGTGACCTGGTGTTCCTTCAGTCACCACCATCATTTGAGTTGTTTAATAGGAGTGGTTGAAGTTATCCATTGCATGTGCAAAACGATGCTTCTGGAGTTTCATTAGCTTCAAACTCATCAAATAGTGCGATGAGCTCAGTCTTTTGGTCGTCTGGTAGAATTGAATATATTCTTTCTTTGGCAAGGTCTTCTCTTGCCTTTTTGTGTCTTTAGACCTTCTGTATCGTATGCGTAGGTATCACCTGCATCAATTTCAACAATATCATGAATAAGTCACATCATCATTGTTTTAGCGACATCAATCTTTTCATTTGCATGTTCCTTTAAAAGATAGGTCATGATAGCCATGTGCCATGCATGTTCTGCGTCATTCTCATTTCGTCCATGATTGGTTAAATGAGTTTGACGGAAGATATTCTTTTCTTTATCGATTTCTAAGATAAAATTCATTTGTTTCTGTAGACGTTCGTTCATAATTGCTATACTCCTGACGATTCATTGAAATCGACTGTTTTTAAAATTGCTTTTTCTATGACATATGCAGCGATGGTGCCTACGACATTGATGTCTGCTGGTATAGTGCTAGAACTCATTGCATAGATGGAATCTCCATCAAATGTAGTGTGTACTGGTTTGATAACACGTGCATATCCATCATGTGCCATGCCTGCAACTTTTGTAAGTGCAGTTTTATCTAGTTTTGCATTGGTGATGATAGCGCCAATAGTTGTATTTTGATGAAATAGGTCACGGCCTAAGATTGCCGTGTATAGTGCTTCTTCCGCATCTATAAAACCTCCATCTTTCAGATTGCGAATACCCGAGAGAGTAGTACCACTTGTTGGATCGTAGATGTTACCGATAGCGTTGACTGCAACGATAGCACCCACTTTCAAATCTCCTAGTTGTACAGCATAGGTTGCTAGAGCGGAAGGAGATGCTTGTTTAGGACCATATATCTTTCCGATAGTAGCACCAGTTCCAGCACCATGTTTTCCTTCTTCGAAGATTCCTTGATATGCATTTTCACAAGCTTGATAGCCAAGGTTTGCGTCAGGGTATTTTTGTGTTGGGTTTCCGTTTAAATCAAACAAACATGAAGCACATACAATTGGTACAACACCTGCAGCGGTAGGAAATCCAATGTTCTTTTCTGCTAAGAATTTCATAACGCCACTTGCTGTATCAAGACCAAATGCACTACCCCCAGATAGTACAATCGCATGTACTCCATCATTGGCTGCGAGTGGATTTAATAGTCCACTTTCTCTAGATGCAGGGGCACCTCCACGGATATCGATTCCAGTAGTGTATCCTGATTCACTTAATATTACGGTACAACCGCTGTTAGAATCTGGATATTCAGCACTACCTAATTTGAATTCTGTGAATGCATGGATGGATATTTCTTGTAATAAACTGTTTTTTTCATATAAGCACCTTCATAGAAATAGTATAGAAAAATAATGAGAAATGGAATATTTTATGAACGATATTCCATATAAATGAATACTTTCATTTTCCATTTTGATAAATGTTAGGGAAAAGAACTTTTGTATCTATTATGAACATGTTAATATAAAAAACAGAATAAAAACAGGAGGCCATATAATGGTAATTGAAGATTTAAAATTACACGCAAAAGAATATTCGCAAGAATATTTTAAGACAAGTGTATGGAGCGCAATCTGGACACCCAGGAGGATCATTAGGCGCAACAGATATTCTTACAGTACTTTATTTTGATGTAATGGATATCAATAAGGAAAATGCTGGTGGAATCGATCGTGATCGTTTCGTATTATCGAAGGGACATGTATCACCACTCTTATATGCTGTATTAGCTGAAAAGGGTATTTTAGCAGAAGAAGAATTAAAAACATTCCGTTTAATTGATTCTAAGTTACAGGGACATCCAAATATGAACTATGTAACAGGTGTAGATATGTCTACTGGTTCATTAGGTCAAGGTTTTGCGGTGGCTGATGGAATGGCATTAGCAAATAAATTAGCAGGGAATGACCACCGTATTTACTGCTTAATCGGTGATGGTGAAACAGAAGAGGGCGAAATTTGGGAAGCTGCAATGGCTGCTGCTCATTATAAGAATGACAATCTTTGTGCCATCGTTGACGTAAATGGATTACAGATTGATGGTAAGACATCTGATGTTATTGGACCGGAACCATTAGATCAGAAGTTTGCGGCATTTGGATTCCATGTAATTTGTGTAGATGGACATAATATGGAAGAATTACAAAGCTGCTTTTGCGGAAGCGAAGACAGTAAAGGGAAAGCCTACAGCAATCATTGCTCATACTGTTAAGGGTAAGGGTGTTTCCTTTATGGAAAACAATGCTGGATGGCATGGAAAGGCTCCTAACCAAGAGCAATTTGAAGCAGCAATGGCAGAATTGGAGGCAGAGTAGTCATGGGTAAGGCAACAAGAGAAGCGTACGGTGAAGCGTTAGCTGAATTAGTCGCTGAAAATAAAAAGATTGTAGTATTAGATGCTGACCTTTCAGGCAGTACTAAGACAGCAAATGCAAAAAAGGTAGCACCTGAAAGATTCTTCAATATGGGTATTGCGGAATCTGATATGATTGGTCATGCGGCTGGTTTTGCGACAAGCGGATTTATTCCATTTGCGTCTTCATTCTCAATGTTCTGCACAGGTAGGGCTTGGGAACAGATTCGTAATAGTGTTGCATATCCTCACCTAAATGTTAAGGTGTGTGGAACACATGCTGGTATTACTGTAGGTGAAGATGGTGTTTCTCACCAAGCAATCGAAGATATCGCATTAATGCGTGTTGTGCCAGGTATGGAAGTATATGTGCCATGTGATGCAGCTCAGACAAAGGCAGTTATTAGACATGTCGCTTCTACAAATACACCATGTTATGTAAGATTGGGTCGTTCTTCTGTTGAAGATGTATACACAGAAGATACAGTATTCGATTTTAGTAAGCCTCATGTTGTTCGTGAGGGTAAGGATGCTGTTATCTTTGCTTGTGGCTTGATGGTTCAATCTGCATTAAAGGCAGCTGAAAAATTAAGCGCAGAAGGTAAGGAGGTTGCCGTTGTAGATGTATGTGCTATCAAGCCATGCAATGAAGAACAGATTGCTGAATTGCTATCGAAGTATGATGTAGTATTCACTGCTGAAGAGCATCAATGTCATTGGTGGTTTAGGCGGACTCATCTGTGAAATTGCTGCAGATAAGTGCCCTAAGAAGATTCATCGTATTGGCATTCAAGATACATATGCTGAATCTGGAGATGCCAATAAGTTAATGGCTAAATATAAGTTAGATGGTGAAGGCGTTTACGAACAAGTAAAAGCAGCTTTTATAAAAATCTCAGTCAAAAGATTCATTACGAGTATGTAGTGAATCTTTTTGCATTCATGATATAAAAATTTCGTAAAAAGTACTTGTTTTTATATGTTGCTTTTTGTAAACTATCACTGTGATAAATATGTCACGCTTGACCGCTTATTATAAGCTGAGGCTACACGGACGGCCGGGTCAAATGCCGAAGACCTGTTGAAGAAGCAGGGACTGCATCGTGGATGCAGCAGGGCAGAAAGACTGCCTGATTAATCGGGATTTCCCGCATATTGAGCAATCAACTCTGTGCCTGTAGTAATCTTCTAGATAAGGTGTGACGAATTGAATACATACAGGTGGTATTGGTTGATACTGCCTTTTTGTTGGGGGACCGGGAAGGGGAAAAATGAAAAAGTTTTTATTTAGTTTTACTAGCGCTGCTTTATGACAGCATGCACAACCAAAGCAACATCTGTAAAAGAGACTGCAGCAAACACAACTGGTAATTACACTGATGAAATGAAGATTGAGGACAATGAAGACCTAGATCCAGAAGCTGGTTCAGATTCTGTGGAACGTGCAGGCGACCACAAAGGAAGTCCTTATTTTACATCTTTAGATTATTACAATATGACAAGTAATGGCTCACTTTCAATTTTACCGAAGTTTAAAACAATTCAACAATCAAGTGAGTGGAGCTGTGGTGTAGCATCAGCATTAATGGTAATGGATTTCTATGGTAAAAGAGGAAATCTAGGAGAAGAAGATCTTGCAAAGTTACGTTCTAATGGTTTGACTCCAGGCCCTACATCGGTAAAACAAGCCGTAGAAATGTTTAAGGGTGTCGGTGGATTCTCTGTTGAATCCAATTATGATCTATGTTGAGAGGATCCACATGAGGTTTTCCCTCTGTCACGTTTTAAGGAAGAAATTCAAGCAGGAAATGCTGTGATGGTTTGCTGGATTGAGTGGGGTGGACACTGGCAAGTAGTCATTGGTTATGATGATATGGGAACAGAGACAACACAAGATGACGTTATGATTATGGCAGATCCTTATGATACAACTGATCATAATCAAGATGGCTACTTTGTGTATGGTGCAGAACGTTTCTACTATAACTGGTCTATGTATGATTTCTTCGCAGAAGAAGGTAAAGAAGACTACGAACGCAATGCATTATTTGTATTAGCAAAACCAGAATAAAAAAGAATGTCCTTCACTCCAAGGGAGGACATTCTTTTTGCAGTGGTGTTTCATGATGCTTTATTGATTTTTAAATAGTATCCTTTTCTTCATTTGGTAAATTTATAATTTAAAGAAAAACTGATGTTTTAACTGGAGACACATCATAATGATTTACTTTTCCTATAAATCTAAATAATCGATAATGAGTGCTTTCCCAATAAATTGTTCAAGGAAAAACAAATTAAATGATGTACATCCATCATATAAATGTACTGGTGAATTCATGGTTTTCCCAGTATGTATATACTGAAAGGAAATTTTCAAAACTAATCTGTTCTAGGATGAACTGACATTGTTTTATTGTTGATATGTATTAAGATACATAAGTTCATACGAATCTAAATCAGAAGTTTTTCACCTATATAAGATATAAAAATGACTAGAAAAACTGTTGGATCTCCAACGAATGGAAATTGTTACTACAAGAAAAATTGAATTATCAATTTATTTTATAAGTTCCTTAATGATATAAAATTTTACTAAAGATACATCACTCTGCAGACATTGTATAAGTGGATGTAAATGTAAAATATAGATACAAAATGAAATTTATTTTCAAATAGAATATTACAATCTAAAAATATATTATTTTTGCAAAAATTCTTGTTGACTTCATGCATGAATGTACTATATTGAGGGTGAACAAGGGGGAGAAATATGAAACGACAATTCTTATGTATTTGTTCAATTTTTCTGAGTTTTGCAATGTTTCACCCTACAGCGGTTGTTAATGCAAAAGAGACAACCATCATATCTTCCAAAACTCAAGCAGGCTGGATATTTACAGGCGGTAATTACCAGTACTACAACAGTTACGGGGTACAATTATTTGGCTGGCAACAGATTAATGGGCATTGGTACTATCTTGGGGAAGATGGTAACATGCAGACTGGTTGGATTACAATTGGTAATAAGAATTACTACTTCAATTCATCTGGTGAAATGGCAACAGGCTGGGTATTTACAAATGATCACTGGCAATACCTTGACAAAAGTGGTGAGAGATTAGATGGTCTACGTAAGATTGATGGTTCTCTGTATCTCTTACTTGATGGAAATATGTGCACTGGATTAGTAGAACATGATGGTTCAAAAATACTGTTTGGTGATGATGGCAAATTAATTGGAGGATTATACTATCAATTTACTCGTGGTTACTACTTTTGTAAATGAGAACTTTGAATATTTGACTGGTTGGCAATATTTTAATGGGAATTGGTATTATTTTGATTCTGAAGGATTGATGCAGACAGGATGGGTTACCTATGGTGAACACACTTTCTTCGTAACAGAAACTGGCGAAATGGCAACAGGTTGGATATTTACGAATAATCACTGGCAATACCTTAATACATTTTGGGCATCAGTGCTTTGGTTGGCAGAGAATTTATAATCAATGGTATAACCTTGGTGAAGATGGAAACATGCAGACAGGTTGGGTCGACTATAAAAGGCAGACAATACTATCTGGATGAAAATGGCGTGATGTTGAGAATTGCAGACTTCTTTGGTGATACTTTATTATTATTTCGACTACGAAGGAATCGCAAGAGCGGGCTGGGAATTGATTGATGGCGAATGGTATTACTTTGATCCAACAGCTGAGGTGACTAGGTGGTTGGTTAAATTATAAGAATAATCAATACTATATTTATTCTGATGGAAAAATGGCAACTGGCTGGACATTTGTTGATGGTAATTGGAAGTACTTTGGTGAAGATGGCATTCAAAGATTCGGTTGGCAACAGATTAATGGGCATTGGTACTATCTTGGGGAAGATGGTAACATGCAGACTGGTTGGATTACAATTGGTACAAGAATTACTACCTAAATCCATCTGGGGAAATGGCAACAGGTTGGGTATTTACGAATGATCACTGGCAATACCTTGACAAAAATGGTGAGCGCTTAGATGGTCTACGTAAGATTGATGGTTCTCTGTATCTCTTACTTGATGGAAATATGTGCACTGGATTAGTAGAACATGATGGTTCAAAAATACTGTTTGGCGATGATGGAAAATTAATCGGAGGATTATACTATCAATTTACTCGTGGTTACTACTTTGTAAATGAGAACTTTGAATATTTGACTGGTTGGCAGTATTTTTAATGGAAATTGGTATTTCTTCAATTCTGATGGTTTATTGTCATCAAATTAATGTATCACATACTTAAATTAATAAATATTGATAAGGGATGTACCGCATAACATCCTAGAATAAAATGTCCAACTTCTGGATTTAGAGGAAGGACATTTTATTTTTAATATAGGTACTACAATAATTTCATATAGGGTAAATAGTCCCCTTACACCAAACTAGACATAAAAATATCAACTTTATAATATTTTTGCGCTAAGATATGAAAAATGCAAAAAGAGATTGTATATCTCAAGCAAATCACGTGTTTTTACTTAAAAAAATACAATCTCTATATCAGTGGAGCTAAGGAGGATCGAACTCCCTGACCCCCTGCTTGCAAAGCAGGTGCTCTCCCAGCTGAGCTATAACCCCATGTATATCAATTCGATGAGTTTACCGAAAATGGTGGGCCTGAATGGACTTGAACCAGCGACCTCACCCTTATCAGGGGTGCGCTCTAGCCACCTGAGCTACAGGCCCAACTTCATCGAATGCTTTAATATAATATCAACCACAGTACCTAGTGTCAACATGTTTTTTTCATTTTTTAAAAAAAAGTTAAGTTTCAACATAAACGCAACACTCTGTTGCGTTAACTTGTGACATGTTATCTTTATACCTGTGTATCTGTTGGACTCCTTTTTAGATATCAGGAGAAAACATTTATGTCAGGTAAACATTTCACACTCGAAGACCGTATCAATATCCTTATGCATGTTAAACAAAATCATTCCATGCGTATGATAGCTGCCGCTTTGAATGCCTCTGCTTCAACTGTTTCCAGAGAACTTGAAAAGCATAGGATCCTTGATGAATACTCTTCATTTCATTCTGTCACTCCTACCTGCAGCCGAATCATGAAGGCCCCTTGGATATGCAATGGCTGTCCACGTTTCTCTGCATGTAGAAAGAGAAAGTATCGCTACATCCCTGCACAGGCACATAGTACTTATGAATCTACTCTTCATCTATCTAGAGAGAAGATCCGAACTGGGGAAAAAGGTCTGAGATTTCTCGATAATCTCGTCACGCCTTTGATTCGTGACCAAAGGCAAACTGTCGCTCACGTGTTCTCCACTCATGGTGAACAGATGGGAATATCCCGTTCTACTTTTTACCGCTATGTCAATGACAATAAACTCACCATTCGCAATATAGATCTTCCCAAGCGTGTTCGCTATCCGCTCTCCAAAAAGAATATCAAACGTGGCGATAACACTATGATAGACAACCAATCGTGCCGTGTGGGACGCGATTATACTGCCTTTCAGGAATTCATTGCCCAGCATTCGAAAGCTAATATCGCTGAGATGGATTCCGTCATCGGTAAGAAAGGTGTCGGGGAAAAGGTACTTCTAACCCTACTATTACGTAAGAGTAAATTTATGTTTGCCTTCCTAAGGAATAGAAATACACAAGCTTCTGTAACAGAAGTATTCGACCACATCCAAAGGAAGATCGGCTTTGCAAGGTTCGCTACTATGTTCCGTGTAGTGCTTACGGACAACGGTCCTGAATTCAAGGACCCCATTTCCTTGGAACATGGTACACGCAACGTACAGCGCTGTCATATATTTTATTGTGATTCCCGCGCCTCCCAACAGAAGGGGCGCATTGAAAAGAATCATGAATATATTCGAAAATATCTGCCTCAAGGGACATCCTTTAACGGCCTTACACAAGAAAAGGTAAATCTAATGATGAGCCATATCAATTCCGTCAAGCGTGACTCATTGGATGGCCGTTCACCATTTGAATGTCTCACTAGGGCAGAACTCAAAACTATAAAAAAGCTTGGATTAACACCAATCGATCCAGACGAAGTTAATCTAAGCCTAGACCTAATTCAATAGGTCCTCAAAGTCCAACGGATACTCGACTTACACAAACTGAACTGTTGCGTTTTAGTTGACACCTCAAAACCCTTCAGTTGTTTTCATTGCGCCAAAAAAAGCGAGTATTCCTACATAAAAGATACCATATTACTATTAAAAAAGAGTCATTATAGATCAAAAATTCATCTGATAATGACTACATTAGTTCGTTATCTATTGCCTTTACTTATCGTGTTGCATTTACTTTGAAACTTAAGCTTTTTAAAAAATTTGTTCTTCCCTTAAGTAAACATAGATAAATTTATGCTGGTAATTATGATATAATCCAGAATGATTCATCAAACAAATATGATGTGCAGAGAGGGAGACTTCAATGGTATTCAGTTCCGCTATATTCTTATTGGCTTTTTGCCAATGGTATTTATCAGCAATTACTTTATAAAAAGGAGTATTCTAATTATCTATTATTGATAGCTAGCCTTATATTTTATGCATGGGAGAACCATATCTTGTATTGCTAATGGTTTTTCTATTTTAGTGAATTGGTTTTTGGGCTACTCATTAGTAAAACGTGCAATACTTCAAGAAAATTAATACTTGCTGGAGGCATAATTATAGACCTTTCTATTTTTAGGCTATTTTAAATATGCTGGTTTTTTGTGAAAAATAATTAATTTTGTGTAGGGTAGTAATTTATTCACGATACCAAAACATTACTCCTATTGGAATTTCATTTTTCACTTTCCAAGCAATCTCATATATTGTTGATGTATATCGTAGAGATACTGAGGCATCAAACAACCCTGTGAATGTTGTTCTCATATATATTTCATCCACAATTAATTGCTGGGCCAATTGTAAAGTATAGAGACATAAACAAACAAATTGAAGAAAGAACGATCTCGATGGGATGAGGTTTCTGATGGTTTTTAAAAGATTTATTTATGGTCTTGGCAAAAAGGTAATTATTTCAAACGTTTTAGGCACACTTGTAGATATGATATATGCGAATGAAATTGGTACAATTAATAGTGGGGGTAGCATGGTTAGGTGCTTTTGCATATACATTCCAAATCTATTATGACTTCTCTGGATATTCTGATATGGCAATTGGATTAGGGAAAATGTTTGGATTTAACATCTTAGAAAATTTTAATTATCCATATCTTTCAAGTTCTATTACGGAATTTTGGAGAAGATGGCATATTTCTCTTGGGTCGTGGTTTAGAGAATACTTATATATTCCGTTAGGTGGCAACCGAAAAGGTATCATTAGAACATATCTGAACCTTGTAGCAGTCTTCTTTTTTACGGGTTTATGGCATGGTGCAGATTTGTCCTTTATAGTATGGGGCTTATATCATGGATTCTTTACCATCTTAGAAAGAGCTGGGTTCAAGAAAATTTTGGACAAATCGAAGATACTATCAACCATAGCAACTTTCTGTGTAGTTACGATTGGTTGGGTAATGTTTAGAGCAAATGATACTTTATCTGGACTTAGATATATTGCTAGAATGCTGATGCCGTGGCACTATCATGGAAATGGAATTGGGGCATTAAGCTATTTAGATAGCAAAACAGTCTTCATCTTTATTTGCGCAGTTTTTGGCATGGGCATCATGCAAAGTATCATACCAGAAGGTATAAAGAAAAAGTGAGTGGATCAACAGTTGAAGCTTTATATTGTGTCTTCATATTGATTGTATGTTTAGGTTCTGTTGCGAGTGGAACTTATAACCCATTTATTTATTTTCAGTTTTAGGAGCAAAAAAATGAAAGAAAGAAAACTTGGTCGGATTATAATATTAGTGCATTTTTGTTATAATCTGCTGTCTGAAAGGAATATGGTTCTTTCTGAGAAATTTATTGATTCAACAAATTATGAAAATCGTAAATTGGCCTCAAAGCCTACTATAACACTGGACAATTATAGGTCGTTTTTGATGAGTATACAGCATATTTTAATGATAATCTTCAATTCAGAAATACCTTAATCACAATGAATTCATTTATTGATTACTACTTTTTAGAACTCTTCCAATCCATCTCGTCACAATAGGGAAAGATAGTTATCTTTTTCTATACAAGAGCAGATGATGGTAATCCTCTTGCAAATTATCAAGGGAAGGACTTATATAGTGAAGAGGAATTGAAGGCACTTGCAAAGAACTGTGTTGCACAGAGAGATTATTTATCTAGTCATGGAAAAGAATTTGTAATCTATATCGCTCCTAATAAGGAGAGAGTATTTAGTGAATATATGCCTGATAAGTATGGAAAACCAGCCGAAAAACTATCGTGCCTTACAAATTTATAACTATTTAAAAGAGAATACTGACATAAGAGTTATATATCCATATGCAGAATTAATGGCTGCAAAAACAAAAATTCAGGAGAATATTTGGTATAAAACAGATTCGCATTGGAATAACATTGGTGCGTATATTGGCGCAAAAGCATTATTTGATGAACTTGGGGTAGAGTTTCCTGATATTACTGATTCTAGTATTAGTATCGTTAGAGGGGAAAACACTTCCGGTGACTTAGCTTCAATGTTGGGCTTAACACAATATTTTAAGGATACCGATTACGAATATACTGTTAAGGGTTACAACGATCACAATGTACAGAATCTTGCATCAGATTTTAGGGAGCACTTATTTATAAGGCTGTAGGTGCAGATTCAAGAAAACTCTATGTTATTAGAGATTCGTTTTCTACTGCTCTAGCTCCATATCTTGGTAGTCAATTTAACGAGAGTTACTTAAGACATAAAAGTACATATTCGTATGAAGATTTAGAATCACAAAATCCTGATATTGTAGTCTATGAGACAGTGGAGAGATACGCTGACGGTTTAATGAACTTTTCTATCAAGTAATACTGCAAGAGATTAAATCTAGTTTTTGTGTAACGTTAATTTATGTATTAAATTGATTTATATAGTTTTTCCGAGTGAATTGCGATGAATAGTGGTCTATGGTAAAGTTAGCAAGGGATATGCGGAGGTTTTGCATGGAAGGCTTTATTATCTGGGTGGGCAGGGACTGTTGGAAAGTTCTTATCACCTCAAATTATCAATCTTTTTAGTTAGTTTATTACCACTCATTGAAGAACGTGGTGGATTATTACTGCCAAGATGCTACAAGTCCCTATGTGGGAGGCGGTATTCTGGGTGTGGTTGGAAATATATTACCAATCCCATTTATCCTATTTGGCATTAAGAAATTAATTCATTGGTTATCTACTCATCATCTGTCGAAGATTGCGGAGTGGTTGGAAAAAAAAGCAATTAAGAATAAACCGAAAATCGATAAATACGGATTCTGGGGGTTAGCACTATTTGTAGGTATTCCATTACCTGGAACGGGTGCTTGGACTGGATGTTTGATCGCGGCTTTGTTTGAAATGGACTTAAAAAAAGCAACCCTATCAATTCTGATTGGAGTTGCAATGGCTGCAATTATTATGACATTAGTATCCTATGGATTATTAGGTGCAGTGTTTGGATAAGATCTCATTTGAGGTCTTTTTGTACTGATGAAATTATTCGGGTAAAGTTTCAAGTAGTTCGATGATACCTTGGAAGTCTTTGATTGTGGCAGATAAGAATGGAAGTTCATGTGCTTCTAAAGAATCACTAGCGATAGCTATGACTTTTGCGTTAGCTTTTCTTTCTGGCTAGGACGCCGTTGATTGAATCTTCAAAGATTAGGACAGGATTGTCGATACGTAGGCGCTTCATTGCCTCTAAATACATTTCATATTTATTCTTATATGTACCATCATCACAGACAATTGTATCTGGATCAATCCATTGATCTAAGTGAAACTGAGATACATAGAAGTCTATGTTCTCTTTAATGGATGCTGAGGCAATTGTAAATGGAATATTATGGTGTTTGAGGTAGTGGAAGAATTCAATGACACCAGGAGCTAATGCTGCGTTAGGATCATTTTTACATACATACGGTACAATGATTCTTTTTCGGCAGATAAATGCTCGCATTCTTCTATAGAAAGTGTGCTATTTGTCATACGTTGAATTAAATCGACATTGGCAAGACCCCAGTATTTTTGTACAAGTGTTTCTCTTTGTCATGTGTTTCCTCATGACGTTCATTGCGATTGTATCCCTAAGCCTGAATATGAATATCTGTGTCAAAGAATAGGGTGCCATTAAAGTCAAATATAATTCCGTTATAGCGCATGGTATCTCCTTTTTGATTATTATACATTTTATTGATGCACATGACACTTGATTATGTTTTAATATATGAAAAAAGAGGGAGATAGTTATGCAATACAGTGCTCTAATCGTTGCGGCAGGTAGTGGAACAAGAATGAAGCTTGGATATAATAAGGTTTATGCAAAACTATCGGATGGTACAACTATTTTGGACAAGACGCTTTCTGTGTTTTTAAATGATAGTGATTGTGTGCAGATTGTTCTAGTAACAGATTGTGTAGAGCACTTTGAAAAAGAGCAGGGAAGAAAAGATGGTAGGATTGTATTTACTAGTGGTGGAAAGACACGACAGGATAGTGTTTATAATGGACTGCGTGCAGTGTTAGCAGATGTTGTTTTAGTTCATGATGGTGCTAGACCTTTCTTGGATCAAGAATCACTAGAAAAGATTAAAAAGACAATGGAAACAGAGAAAGCAGCACTGCTATGTGTTCCATGCAAAGATACTATAAAGCATGTTCAGGATGGTTATGTTGTAGAGACGTATGAGCGAAGTACCTTACAGTGTGCACAAACACCCCAAGCATTTGATACGGGAATTATTACTTACATGCATGCATAAAGCGAAGAAGGAGCACTTTATTGGTACTGATGATACTTCCTTAGTGGAGAGATATTCAGATGTAAAAAGTGGCAGTAGTCGAAGGAAAGTACTCTAACTATAAAATCACAACGCCAGAAGATATGAGATGAAAATTGATAAAATTTATCCAATTTTTATATTTGTCAAAAATAACAAAAAGAAATATTTTTGATATGCATTGTATAACAAAAACAATGTTATATAAAAATATAAAGTGAAATTAATCACATGTATTATACATGCATAATTGATTGAGTGAGAACATAAAAGGGAGGACAATATGTTATTTCACATTAGCGGGGATACGGCCATATATCAATGGGTCGCAATGTTAGGGGTACTTGCCAGTTTAATCTTGTTGAATGAGTTTTCTCGTCGTACAAAGTTTGGTGGTATCTTGATGTTTTTTGTTTTACCATTAATTTTAACAGTGTATTTTATCGCAATTTATGTATCAGCTAGAATGGGTGCAGAGTGGGCATTACACAATCAGACATATCTATATATGAATGGTTGGTTCCATTACGCAAAGCTATATGCATCACTAGCTGGATGTATTGGATTTATGATGATCAAATACAAATGGGGAATCGGAAAACAGCACTGGTTCCGTGCATTCCCATTTGCGATTGTCGCAATTAATATCTTGATTGCAGTAGCGAGTGACTTTGAATCAGCGATTAACGGATGGTATAAGTGGTGGCTATCTTCTGAAGGCGTTTGGTTATATGGTGGTTGGCACAATGTATTTAACGGTTTAGCTGGTTTAATCAATATCTTCTGTATGACGGGTTGGTGGGCTGTATATTCTTCTAAGGATGAGAAGGATATGGTATGGCCAGATATGATTTGGGTATACATCTTAATTTATGATGTATGGAATTTCGCATATACATATAATTGCTTACCAACACACACTTGGTTCTGTGGTGTTGCGCTCTTACTTTCACCTACAATTCCAGCGTTGTTATGGAATAAAGGTGGATGGATTCAAAATAGAGCGAACACATTATGTATCTGGTGTATGTTTGCACAGGTGTTCCCATTATTCCAAGAAATATTAGCTGATGGCACAAAGGCGTTCCCGTGGGTTACGTTACCAGCGTTATACGCAGATGGAACTTTAAATGGTATCGTAGCAGGTGGAAGTGCGAACGCAAATCCAACAATGATGACAATTGTGAGTGGATTAGCACTTGTGGTAAACCTTATCGCAATCATCTACATTATTCGTACTTGTATGAAGACAAAGAAGAATCCATACAAGGGAGAAGTATTTACAGAATTTAAGTATTATAAAGACGCAGCTGCTCGTGCAGTAATCGACTGATGAATAATCGAAAGGGATAGAATCATAAAAAGGTAGGTCCTAAGAAGTGTGCTTTCATTTTTGGGAGCTACCTTTTATTTTGGACAGGATACTTTAAAAAGGCAAATCTCATCAGTACCAATATCAACTCATATCCAAAAGAAAAAGCTGCACGGAAGATCATCCATACAACTGCTCCATTTCTACAACGAAGAAAATGGCTAAAAGACTTCATGATTTTGGAATTACCGAAATCGCTGCAGACGAAGTAATTCTAAAAACCATATCTTCTAAAGTAAGAAGATAACTCAAAAGTTTCAAAAATCAATCACACATGAAGGGTCGGTATTTAACTTTCATCAGAGAACGAAGTAGAATCAACTCTTACAAATTTTTGAACAGTAGATTCTGCCTACCTTTCATGCGTCATTTTTTTCTTTAGAAGTGAAATGTAAGTTTTGCTTAATCCTACTTGATTTTGACATGATATTTTAAATTGATTAAGACAACTAAAATGTTGGTAGGTAGATAATGAAAGTTAATAAAATCTTAAAAAGTTTGTGTATGAATCTTATACGTTGTCACTTAAAATTGATATATGCAACAAAAACATTTTTGTTTGTAGAATACATCCTTTGAATACGGAATAGTGCTAGATAAAATCAGTTAAAATAGTAATCAAATCCACGTTGCCAAGTAGCGTTGATGGTAGAGTATCATAATTCCTAGCAATGATTTCGTACAAAGTTAAACGCTGCAGAAATCATTGAAAGGAGAAAACTATGAATAGTAATCATCGTCTTATAAAGGGAATGCAGAGGTTGTTTACGTTTCTATTATCATTTGTGATTGTAATCGCCGGTTTTATCTCCTCGAAAAGCTGTTGTTTGGGCTGAGAATACAACCGGTTTTCAATTTAATAAAGTAATTGTGAAAGATTCATCTACTGGTGTACAGGTCGCCGATTTATTAAATGGAGATATTCCAGAACTAAAAACAGGTGTAATTTACTCGCTGGATGTTGAATATGCAGTTCCATCGTCCTTGCAGTTTTCAAATACCTATTTTCATTTAAATCTTGGAAATGGAGCTTATATTACTACACTTCCTGGTTCCACATTTACAGAAGGACCCATTACTGCGACTGGATTCGAGGAGCTTGTAAAAACGCCAACCGGAACAGGCACTTCTCCATATGGATATCCAACCGCAGGGTCTGCACAGGCAAGAAATGGTGAATTAATCTATAAGACAAAGACTTCTTTGACTAATGTGGCTTCTGCTGGTGAAATTAGTTTTAGTATTGATAGTGCATATCTAAACCAAGATCCAAACCAAATTCTTGACGAATTTAATTCAAGTGAGTTTAAGTACGGATGCGACTCCAACGGTGGATGCACGTTCTTTTAATGCGAAGTCTACAGAAGAATTTAGATATAATTTCTGGACGGATCAATCAACGGAGACGATTAATAAAGGTGATACTACAATTTCATTGATGGCCTCAATTACGGGTGGTAAATCATTGACAGAGGCAGGTAGTAAGACAACTGTTGAAATTGAGTATCCGAGTGATATTGAATTAGTTTCTCTTGAAGAGACACAACTCTATCATAGAAATGGAACTGTTGTATCTACAACGGAGAGTGGTGGTATTAAGACTACGAAACTAGAATGGGATGAGCCTGGTTCTTATTCTGGGACTCCTGTATTTAAGCCACATGTTAAGGTTCCTGCAAGTTCTACTCGTGCAAGTGGATCTACCTTTAATATTGTTTTAAGGAATTTTAAGAAGACTATTTGGGATGATACGCCAAATGTTGATCGTACATCTAGTAATGTTTCTACAATGATCGTTAAGATGATTGATGGAGTTGATCCAGAACAGGTAACATCGCATGCCTTAACAGATACAGCAGTTAACTGGGCTTATCAAAAATATGATACTTATAACGTACGTTTAGGTTCTATGTTGATTAAAAATGAACTGACAACTCCAACAAAACCAAAGACAATTGAAATGACGATTGATGAGACAGATACTGCTATCATCCGTGGGGTAACAACTCCGTATCATACTGATATGGTGTATGGAAATATCTATTGGACATCTGCTAGTGGTGCTAGCGGTGTAGCTAGTTCAAGTATCTTACAGAAGTCTAATGTTTCTGCGCTAATTACAAATACTGCACTAGGCTTAGATATCAATGATTCTATCAAGTCTATTAAGGTTGATTTGGGACCAATTCCGGCACAATATGATGGTGTTCGTCCACAACGTGACCTATTAGATACATGGAATCCAAATAATAAATTTATTAGTGATGGTGAATACTATGGTTGGTCTTATATTCCAAACGGCGTGTACGGAAGTTGGAAAGTAGGTACAAACGCAGACGTTAAGACAACTGTTAAATTTTATACAACAGGCACAACACCAACCGCAGGTGATACTTACCACCTAACGGGTAAGTCTAAGGCACCGGAAGTAAAAAATGGTGTTGGCACAATCAATAAGACACAAATTCTAGGTGGAAATTCCTTTACGGTATCAGGACGTATCGATGATGCCAACTGGGACTGGAATCCACTTCAAGAGCCTGAGATTTATGTGATTATGCCGGAAGGTTTTACATATTCAAATCTACAAGTTACTGAAGGAACGTTAAGTGCACCAACTTATGTAGGTGAGTTTGAAAAAGATGGTGATAAGATCAAGGTTTGGAAATATTCCATCGACATTGGCCAAGAGACAAGAGGTCAATACCAACCTAACTTTACTAGTAAGAATATGACGGTGAAGTTTGATGTTCATGCGGATAAGACCGTCAAGGTTGCGACTTACCACATCAATGATTTCTAGGTATTACGACGAAGGACTTCTGACGCGATTGGTGCAGTCATCAAACCTGAAAAATGGGACCGCAGTAACTGGAATACTGACAAATATACAACTGTATTTGGTACGTCGGTTAACTCTGGTAAAACGATGGTTTCCCTATCTGAAAGTACTGGTGTAAAAGTAAATCAAGCTGCAGAGGTAAACGCACATTCTTCCTTAATCGATAAGGATACAGGTGCTGAGCTTATCTATGATAATACTTCTGCGACAACAAAAGAAAATACCACAGTTGTACTAGGGAAAGGTGATACGACAACGATGCGTATCAAACTTAGAAATAATAGTGGACAGCCAATTAACTATGCAAATGTATTTATTCCGTTACTGAATGAGAATTTAGACTTTGGTCCTTCATTTATGCCAGAAGGCGCAACACAGTTACCGCTAAAACTAGAACGTGTGGAAGCGACACCTAACTTTGAAGTGAAATACATTAAGTTAAGACCAGGGAAAACTTATGCACTCAATCATGCTCCACAGCCAAGTGATTACGATATCGTTACAAATCCAGCAGACGCCAATATGGTAATGCTCGTAGCAAGAACAACTGTAAGTGATGGGGATGGCGGTAGAATTGAAGTTACATATAAGGCTGAAAATGACCTATCGATATCTTATAACAATAAGGTGGATGTCATTACTCCAGTGTTAGATTATGACATCAATGGGAACCGTGCGACATTAACACTTGAACCTGCTGCGATGACCTATCATGGTTCTTCAATCAAAGTCACAAAAGAATGGAAGAATTATGATGGAACAGTATTAACTGCTCCAGTAAGTGAAGTAGAAGTAGAGTTATATCGTGATGGAACATTTGTAGAAAAGAAGAAGATTACAGCTGCCAATCACTGGAAAGTATCCTTCGATAACATTGATATCGTAAACCCAGCTACAGGTGCTAACTATCAATATACAGTCAAAGAAGTTGGAGTAGATAGTTCTAATAAGATTCAGATTGATAATGCTTGGTATAGTGTAACTGTAACAGGTGATGTAGACCAAGGATTTACAGTCGCAAATAAAAAGTCTTTAAATGCTACACCACTGGTTCCATCAACAATCACAAAGACGATAACAAAGGAATGGGTTAATCTTACACAGGCAGAAATTGATACATTATCTACAACAATTGCCCTATACAAGAATGGAAATAAAGTCCAAGAAGTAACTATTGATAAAAACAATCACTTTACAGCAACATTCTCTAACTTACCAGTAACTGATACAATTACATCTACCGCAAATGTTTACACGGTAAAAGAACTTGATGGTGATGGTAATGCGGTAGAAGAGGGAAATTCAATCACAATTGATAGCAGAGACTTTATAGTCCACTATGATAGTACAAAGATTGTCAATACTTATGTACCAAAACCTGTATTGGTTGATCCTCCAGTCAAGAAGATTGTAGAAGGAAATCCAACGAACGCATCCACATTCCAATTTGAGATGAAGGCAATCAATCCAACAGATCCAATGCCAAATGGCAGTGTAAATGGTGTAAAACTAGCTACGGTAATTGGAAGTGGTGAAGTTGAATTCGGTACTTTTGAAATTACACAGGCAGGTACGTATCAGTATGTGATTCGTGAAATCGATGATGGTATCGCAAATTATACCTATGATACAACTCTCTATACAATCACATTTGATGTAAGAGATGTTGCTGGACAACTTGTGGCTGATACTCATGTTGAGAAGGTGGACGGTACAGTCGCAAATGAAGCTGTATTTACAAATATCTATAAAACACCAGTAGCAACGCCAAAGACAAGTGATAATTCTCATTTACCAATTTATATTGGTGCGATTATTATCGCACTTGTAGGATTTGGCTTTGCGTTTATAAAGAGAATCCGATCAAATAAGCAATCATAAAATGTATTCGGTTGATAGGCAAAACTATCAACCTTTTTTGTGGAAAGAAATGAACTTATGTGAATATTAGAGTAGAGGTGAGATGATGAAATGTCCACGTTGTGGGAATGCTCGTAAATCGTACTTTTACAAAGGGAGTCATGGATATTATTGTAGAAAATGTATTGGGTTTGGAAGACTGCTATTAGAAGAGGAAGAGATGGCTGAAAAGCTTGAAGATATACACGCTGATTGTAGTGAATACACCATGCAGTATCCCTTAACAAAATTTCAAGAAGTAGTGTCGAAAGAGTGTCAGATGCACATACGTACACAGGATGTATTACTAGAATGTGTTTGTGGTGCAGGTAAAACAGAAATGGTACTTGCTAGTATTGCGGATGCGCTAAACGAGAATCGAAAAGTTTGCTTTGCGATTGCGAGAAGACAAGTGGTATTAGAACTATCAGAAAGACTACAAATCTATTTCAAAAAAAGCAAAGATTGTTGCGGTATGTGGTTGCCATACAGATGTACTTGATGGAGATTTAATCGTGTGCACTACCCACCAGTTATATCGCTACCAAGGCCAATTTTCATTACTGATATTAGATGAACCAGATGCTTTCCGCATATCGTGGAGATGAGGTATTACATGGTATTGCACAACATGCGTGCATAGGGTCATGTCATCTACTTAACAGCGACACCAGATAGTTACCTGTTAAGCAGAGTGAAAGAAGGAACAATGCGTCATATCGTGTTAAATAAAAGACCGCATGGGCACGATTTGCCAGTACCAAGACTTTTTTTATTTATCCATCGATAATATTGTTTTATATATTGCTACGATGGATAAACGAACATGCATGCAATCCTAGAATTATCTTTGTACCAACGATAAAAACAGCAACGAGATTCGGATATATTCTTAGTACATTAATGAAGTGTTATGTATGCACAAGCGAAAGTGAAAATCGAGATACTATCATCCATGAGTTTAAACAAGAAACAAATGGTATCATGATTGCGACGACAGTACTTGAAAGAGGTGTCACAATTCCAAAAGCAGATATCTGTGTATGGCATGCGAATCACTCTGTATTTGATGAGGCTGGTTTAATTCAAATGGCGGGTAGAGCAGGAAGAAGCTTTACATCACCAGAAGGAGATGTGCTGTTTTTATGCAGTGAAAAGACAGAACTTGTACAACTCTGCAAAGAAAAGATTGAGCGGGCAAATCACGTATGTATTGTTTAATGTGTGGAATGGAAAAAGGGGATGGAGATTTCATTGATATCCTAGAGAATGATGATCCCCTATGTCATAGATGTCGCAGTAATTTAAATCGTGTCAAATTTCGTATGAAGTTTCATGGATGCAAGCTATATGCAAGTTATGTTTATGATGATGCTTTTGCGAAGATATTAGTTCAATACAAGGAATGTTTTGATGAAGCTTTGAAAACAGTATTTCTCTATCCATTTCGTTGGTGGTTTATGATTCGATTTTTTGGATATACTGTCTGTTATTTGCCAAGTTCAAAAGAGAAAATCGCAAAACGTGGGTTTCACCATCTAGAAAAGATGTTTTCATCTATTCCTTTACAACAGGCAGATCTCTTTGAAAAAGTGAATGATTTTGATCAGAAAAATCGTAGTGTTGAAGAGCGAATGAAGATGGTTGATAATATTGCGTTAAAGAAACATTGCGATGTGCCTAGGAAAGTTTTATTGGTAGATGATACGATTACAACAGGTGCTTCTTTGTTGGGGGCACTTCATTGTTTACAAGATTATGACTGTAAGATTGTAATCTATGTTGTCAGTGTGAATCATTTATGGCTAAAAAAGCCGAAAATATTCGGGAAATAAGGTACTTTCTAGAGCGTTGGTGGTGCTTGTCTCATTGCCTTTTATATGCCGAAAATATATAATAAAATAGTTATTTAGTATAAAAATATGGAGGCATTATGGCAAATTTTTAAGTCGATTATTCAACGAAGACGCCCGTAAGTTAAAAACAGATTCAAAAGAAGATCAAGCTAGTTTTTGGATTTGGAAGAAGAATATAAAGCAAAGAGTGATGATGAACTCAAAGCGATGACACCTTATTTGAGAGAAAAACTCGCTGCAGGTGCTACATTAGACGATATTTTTGTGGAGGCGTTTGCGACAGCACGTGAAGCCTGCCGAAGAGTAATCGGTGAATTCCCTATCCTGTTCTAGCCTATGGGTGCTGCTGTTATGCAAGGTGGCGATATCGCCGAAATGAAGACAGGTGAAGGTAAGACTTTGACATCTGTTATGGCGGTATATCTAAATGCCTTAGAGGGTAAAGGTGTTCACGTTGTAACTGTAAATGAATATCTATCAGAACGTGACTCCGCATGGATGGGAGAAATTCACCGCTTCTTAGGCCTAACAGTTGGCTTAAACCTTCGCCAATTAACAAAGGCTCAAAAGCGTGCAGCGTATGCATGTGATATTACATATACAACAAACTCAGAACTTGGATTTGATTATCTACGTGACAACATGGTGACTCGCGTTGAAGACCGTGTACTTCGTGGCTTGAATGTTGCGATGGTCGATGAAGTTGACTCCATTTTAATTGATGAATCTCGTACTCCATTGATTATTTCCGGTGGTAAGAAAGATACAGCGAATCTTTATCTACAGGCTGACCGTTTCGTAAAGCGTTTGGTAAAAGATGAAGATTATGAATTGGATGTTAAGTCACGTACAGTTCAGTTAACGGAAAAAGGTACCGCAAAAGCAGAAGCTACTTTCCGTATTGAAAACTTATTCAATCTAGCGCATACACAGTTATTGCATCACATTAATCAGGCTTTAAAAGCTAACTATGTGATGTTAAGAGATATTGAGTAGTCGTAGATGAAGAAAATGATGAGATTGTAATCGTCGATCCAAATACTGGCCGTTTGATGAAGGGCAGACAATGGTCTGATGGTTTACACCAGGCAGTGGAAGCTAAGGAAGGTATTTCTATCAAGCAAGAAACAACAACTCTTGCGACAATTACATATCAGAACTTCTTCCGTCTTTATAACAAACTTTGCGGTATGACTGGTACAGCGAAGACAGAGGAAGAAGAATTCCTAGAGATTTACAACATGTACGTATTTGAGATTCCAACAAACCGTCCAGTTGCACGTATTGACTACCCAGATGCGGTATATGGCACAAAGAAGGCAAAGTTCAATGCACTTGTGGATGAGGTTGTAGAACGTCATGCGGCAGGTCAACCTGTGCTTGTAGGTACAATCGCGGTTGAAACTTCTGAATTGATCTCTAAATACTTAAAGGAACGCCATATTCCACACGAAGTATTGAATGCTAAAAACAATGCTCGTGAAGCAGATATCATCGCTAAGGCCGGTCAGAAGGGTGCAGTTACCATTGCGACAAACATGGCTGGTCGTGGTACCGATATTAAGCTTGGCGAAGGTGTTCGTGAGTTAGGTGGTCTTTGTGTATTGGGTTCTGAAAGACATGAATCTAGACGTATCGATAACCAGTTACGTGGACGTTCTGGTCGTCAAGGGGACCCAGGTATGTCACGTTTCTATGTATCTGTACAAGATGATCTTATGGTTCGTTTCGGTGCAGAACACATGGAAGCGCTATTCGCAAAACTTGGTGATACTGTTATTGAATCTAAGACAGTGACGCGTTCTATCTCTGGCGCACAACGCCGTGTTGAAGGTGTTAACTATGATGCTCGTAAGCAGTTATTACAATATGATGATGTTATGCGTCAACAGCGTGAAACAATGTATGATACAAGAAATTTCATTCTTGAAAAATGAAGATGTTCACGCAGTCATTCATGATATGTTTAAGCGTGTTATTTCCGACATTGTTGCAGCACATTTCAATAGTGAAGCTAGGGATCAAAGACTTAAATGAACTCATTGCGGCTTTAGATGGTATCGGGTTCAAGGGTGTTGTTCGTGTAGAAGATATTGAGGGACGTACTGAAAAATGATGTTGTGGATATCTGTTTAGAACAGGCTTGGTCTGATTATGAACAGAAGATTGAAAAGTAAAAAGATAAGGTACTACCAATTGAGAAGGAAGTAGTCCTTACGTATGATTGACCGTGCTTGGTCCCAACCACATCGATACGATGTCGAAGTTACGTGATGGTATTGGTTTACGTTCTTATGCGCAAAAGCAATCCTCTACAGGCATATGTCACAGAAGGATTCAACTTATTCGAAGATATGATGCGTACAATTTCTCGTGAAATCGTAGCATTCTGCATGAATATCCGTGTTGTGGATGGACCTGAACAGGAGGCGTAATCATGGAATTGTATGAGATGAGACAAAGCGTTTTCGACAGCCAAGCAAAATTGGAGTCGCTTGGCCACTCTCTTTGACCTGGAAGGAAAAGAGAAACGTTTAGCAGAAAACACTGCCTTAATGGTAGAAGCTGACTTCTGGAATGACCAGAAGAAAGCACAAAAATTATTCGCGAAAGTAATCAATTAAAAGCTTTTAATTGAAACACACTATCCTTAACTGATTCTCTTTGCGGAATTAAGCGAAGGAATCAGTGAGTTATCATCTTCCTTTGATGAAGATATGAATGAACTCATCAGTGAAGAATATGTTGAGACAATGAAGAAGTTTGAAGAGTTTGAAATTCAAGTTCTATTGTCTGGGCCGTATGATGATCATAATGCCATTTTTAGAAATTCACCCAGGTGCTGGTGGAACAGAAGCAATGGACTGGGCCGCAATGTTATATCGCATGTATAGGCGTTGGGCTGAAAGAAAAGGCTTCAAGATTGAACTAATGGATTATCAAGAAGGTGAAGAAGCAGGCATGAAATCCTGTTCTGTTCTCATCCAAGGCCCGATGGCATATGGTTACTTGAAAGCAGAAAAGTGAGTACATCGTTTGGTCGTATTTTCAATTATTTTCGACTTCTAACGCAAGAAGACATACGTCCTTTGCGTCGGTAGAAATCATGCCAGAGTTTGAGGATGATCTTGAAATTGAAATTGATGATAAAGATTTAGATATTATCACAATGCGAGCTTCAGGTGCTGGTGGTCAGCACATCAATAAGACAGACTCTAGCTGTACGTATGAGCATATCCCCTACTGGGATTACTGTGTTCTGCCAATCACAGCGTTCGCAGATTCAAAACCGTGAAGCGTGCTTAAATATGTTGAAGTCAAAGTTACTACAACTCAAAATTCGTGAGAATGAAGAGCGTGCAGCTGCGGTAAGAGGTGAAGTGAAGGCAAATGAATGGGGTTCTCAAATTCGTTCTTATGTCTTTGCGCCATATACAATGGTAAAAGACTTACGTACCGGTCATGAAGCAGGCAATGTACAAGCTGTCATGGATGGCGAAATTGATGGCTTCATTGATAGTTATTTACGTAGTATGATTAAGGCAGATGAATAAAGAACTGCACTATCAAATCACAGATAAACAAAACGGTCTTACAGTAAAGGCCGTTTTATCGTCTTTGGGTTTTAGTCGTCATGAAATTTCACGCTTTAAATTCTCGGCATATCAGATGTATTTAAATGGAGAACCTGTGATGGTCAACCAAGTTGTACATACAACAGATGTTCTGATGATTGAAGAATTGAATCTAGAATCATTTCCACTTCATCCAAGTATCATACGACCAGATATCTTGTATGAAGATGAAGATATTGTGATTGTGGATAAACCTGCAGGTATACCATCTCATCCAAGTCATCTTCATTTAACGGATGATATGGGAACAATTCTAAGAGATTATTACCAAGATGAGCACTTTGTGATTCGTCCAATTGGACGATTAGATAAAGATGTATCAGGTATTATGATTTATGCGAAAAATCAACTTTCTGCCGCAAGATTAACAGCACTAAGGAAAGATGGAATCCTTCAAAAGCACTACTATGCGATCGTTGAAGGACAACTAGAAGATAAAGCTACACTAATTTTTTCCTTGTTGAAGGGAGATGGACAACTGAAACAATCCTTCAATCAAGGTGGAAAACAATGTATTACAGAATATGAAGTAATGAAAATGTATCAAACAGAGTGTCTGATAGAAGTACATTTACAAACGGGAAGAACACACCAGATACGTGCTGGTTTTGCGGGGACTGGTCATCCACTTTGTGGGGATACGTTGTATGGTGGTAGTACACATTGGATCAAACGACCAGCATTACATTGTGCAAGAATTGAATTCTTACAACCCTTTACCAAAGCGAAGATTGTTCTAGAATCACCATTACCAGAAGATATGAAAAGAAAGTAGCTAGACTACTTTCCCTTGTTTGTACTATTGAATCATCTCAGTTGTAAGTGAGGCATTATCTAGACTGTTAATCTCTTCCTCACGGTCTGCCCACCGTGCAACACGTAACTCCTTTTCATCCATCTGGATAGGAGAATCACCATGTGCTTTACACCAGAATCCAAAAAGTAATGTGGATGAGAAGGACCATGGTTGTGATTTATAGTACTGAATATCAGTTACATCTAGACCAGTTTCTCCTTTTACTTCACGCTTTACGGTTTCTTCTATCGTTTCACCAATTTCACAGAAGCCGGCAACGAGGGCATAACTTTGATAGTGACCATGCGCATACTTCGTTACAAGAATTGACCTTTATCGTTGGTACTACCAACGATAACAGCAGGGGAAATCTTAGGATATACGATATTTGAGCAATGTGGACAACGCATTGCTCTTTCTTTTTGATCAAAGTCCATTGGATGGTCACACTTACCACAGTATTTGTTATCTTGAATCCAACGATACAGTTGCCAAGCTGTAATCGCCGCAAAACCTAACATTTGATTTTCAAAGGTACGCATCGCGCGGAAGGATACCTTAATATGATCAAGACTTGTTAAGTCAGCGAGAAAGAATTTTATATCGTCGATAGAAAATAGATAATAACAACGACTTTCCTGGGAAATTTCATGATAGCGATAAAAGTGATGTTCGTCTTCATTTAAGACCTGGTCTTCTTCAAAAGAGAAGATAATATCATTCTCGGCAGGCGTAACATCTGTTTGAAACGCATTCTTATAAACGTGTGGGTAGATATCTTGTATCATCTTATCACCTCCTGGAAATAAGAAATGGTCCTTATCGGACCAACAATAATATTATAGAACAAAAATTTTTAATTGTAAGACTATTAAATTTAAAAAGCGGATGCTATAGTAAAGGTGCGAAAGAGAAAGCACCTAGAAGAAAGGATAAGGAGGACAAGCTCATGAAGGAAGTGTTACTCAATTCACAGTTATACGCTCCAACATTTAACAAAAGATCGTTAAATGAAATGTTTCTCAAGAAAAGTTGAGGACAGACCAATGGACAATTTAAAAATAAAAATAGAATATAAATAATCATTTTGTGAAAAACAAATTATTCTGAAATTGTATTTCAGTAGCGAGTATCGCAAAAAGATAATGCAGTAAATCTATAGCATCGAGAAAGGTCTCGCAAAACAAACCGTTGGATTGAAACAGCAGGGGTTTAATCGAGACCTTTTGTTATATCTATGTAGTATGTACGTTTTAAGGTTTATAATATTTATTTGCATTACATTGCAATATGAATTATATGATGAAAATATAAAATGAAAGAGTAAGTAATGGCAACAAAGAAAATATGACACTGCGAATCGATCATGATATTAAAGTACGGCAACGAAGTTATTCAAATCTTTTAGGGCTTGATATGAGTACTGCTACTGGAATTTTCTATCGACAAGCATTACAACATCGTGACTACCATTTGATGTGAGAATCGAAGGAGCCAAAATAGCAGAGACATATGCGAGCGATGGAAGATGCTCACAAAGAGAAAGAGATTTAAATGGTCCCTTTCGATAGTGTTGAAGAACTATGACTGTGTAGAAACTTATGTCATTGATTCTGTACGAGGTTTGGTTCTTTTTATTTATGTGATTGGAATAAGAATCGAATGACATAGATGGAAGTGATACATGCAGCAGGACTACTGGGAAGTGGAAATAAGGGCGAAGGTGGGGTACATAAAGCCAAATACTACGACGGCCTAGTATATGGTATGCAATGATTGCAATCTGTTTAAATTGGATTTGTTGATTTAGTTTCGCAGATGTCTGGATTGTAAAATACTAAATCACTTAAATGTTTACGCGTTAATATAATGTCGTTATCATCAGAATCTAATCTGATGAATACCGAAATTGAATATTTACATCAGCTGTAGATGAAGAGGATGAACCATCTGACACTTTGCGTCACATACTAGACAGAGTCATGCGAGCATGATTTTATCAGATTTTCTTTTTCGTTCATATCTACATTGCATGAATGTTTTCTAATCTCACAAGCATCCTGAATGTATTGAATCTCTTCAGTCATTACTACGAGCAAATAGGTGAACATCAGTAATTTCTTTTTAGAGAACTGATTGCCTGTAAACTATTTGGGACGACTGGCTTTTTACAGTCGATTAAGCTTTTCAATCACCTGTTTCTTTCATCAACTAGGATAAAATAATCTTCCTTCCTTGCTCTGGAGTTCATCAATCTTCTGCTTGTGGTAGAATTACTGATGATTGTTATATTTAAGAATTCATCGATATTACATAACTTGTATAGGTATTTTGAATAGAGTCAGCTTTGATGCGCTCTTTGGAAATTTGTTAGAACACTTAGATTTGTGGATGAAATCTTCTGTGATTTTTAAGTAGCGATTGATAGCTCTTGAATAACTGTCATGTCGTTTATTGGAAAGTGATATGCACATAACGCATGATATTTAAATCTATTTCATCAACAGATATAAAATCAATTACTTCAGGTTTGAGGCAATCAAGACATCATCTTGTTCGAGGAATAATGTTTCTGCTTTGCCTGCTGTTTCCTAATGCGTCCACATTACGGAATAATACATGGTTTTTAGCAGCGTAGATAGCCTTTTCTAATACTTCTTTTTCTGAGGCAATTGTTAGTGCATTCATTGCAACAGATGCTAATACTGCAACAGAAACACTGATTGCAATAGAGAATGACTTACCAACTAAAATCCAACCAAAGAACAAAGACGATAGCTGTAATAATTGAATATAAGAATAAGTATTTTGAGAAGTTCTTAAATGGTGAATCAAAGGATTTATCGTTCGCTGTTTCTTTTGCTAGTTTTGCAAACTGTAACAGCGTTGTCTTTTCTCCTATCTTCTCTACTTTAATCTGTAGAGAGCCTTGCTAGCAACGTGTCTGCATAAACGTAGGAGCCTTCAGACTTTGTGATGTTTGGATTGACACCAGTCATGTAGATTCATCTACAGATGCGTAACCTTCTATGACGAAATGCCGTCGCAAGGAATGTTTTCATTAGGCCCGAATAATCAAAAATTGATTCTTTTTGAGTTGGCTTGTTTTCTTCGATAACTTCACCAGTCTTATTGAAAGACTGTGCTGTATTTTCTGGAATATACTGTTTGATGTTCAATGATAGTAGAAGACGTTTGTATGGCATGTACTTTTAAATACTTTTGTTTTATAGATATCTGCACCAAGAATTGCAATCATTGAAATCATAAATGGATACGCATTTACGGTATTTTGAATTGTTGCAAGATACGTATAAGAAAGAGATCACTAACAGCAATACTACCGATGGTAGCTATGAGGATGGATTCTTTCTTTTGAATCTCTCTTTGCATGCATGAATATAAAACGTCCAACATATAAGGGATAAAATGAGAATATTAATCCTATCCAAGGTGTATATGTAATGATCCATAGAATCGCTAATAGAATGACTTCGAAACCACAAAGACAAACAAGATACGATAATTTGGTTTGAGTTGAGACTTTATCATCTTGTGAATCATCTGAAGTTGGAATCTCACGTGCTATACGCTGATGATCCACAGCGCTTTGATTTTTACAATAATGATATCTGCAGTAATGATCGATGGATCAAATTCCACAGTCACATTATGCGGTCGCTAAAGCAACCGTTACAGTAACGATTCCTTTTGCGTGTCATTAAATCATTGATAGATGGTATCAGCACTTGCATTTAAAATCACAGATTTGCGACCGAAAATGTTTGTCTGATTGTTTCATGGATGTCCTCTGTTTTATATTTACAAAATTATCGATCAGAATAGGAATGTAAATTCTGTGATAGATAAAAGAAAATACATAGATTCCATGTGTTTCTATTATAAAAATTATCTTCCGCTGGAAACTGAAGACTACGATGATGGCGTCTGACAACTAGTTGCAATAACTCGACCATCCGGCAAACATCGCGTCGTAAAATGACAAGCAGAAGACGTGGTACTGAAATGCCATTGTAGATTTCGGATAGATATAGACTAAAGTACAGCTGCTGTATAGAAACCAAATTGTATCGAAAGATGATACTCAGCCCAATTCTTTTCTCTTCTCCATAATTTTGCTCCTCGTAAAGATTATACCATTCTTATCACATATACAGTTTGTTTGTATATATTAACAAATACAAATGTTATTTCATATTTTTGTGAAAGCGTTATTTTACAATTTTGGTTAGTGTTATTCAATAAAAAGCTATGGAATTGATGTGGATTTGTGTTTGACAAATATTGAGTATAATTATAACGAGGTGATTAAATTATGATACAGGTGATAGAATCAAAACAAAGTTAAGAGCTTTGATGGCTGAACGTAAGATTGATGTATATTATATTCCAAATGAGGATGACCATCTTTCTGACGAATATACAGCTGATTATTTTCATGTAAATCTACATGTCTGGTTTCAGTGGTAGAATCTCGGATGTACAATTATCTAAAAGGATTTTCGCAGGTCTTTGGACAGATGGCAGACTTTCACACAGGCTGAAAATGAACTTAGGACTGGTGTTACTACCGAGACTACGTCAGCAAGTGTACGAAACTCAATCTGACTTTCGATTGCCGAATACACCAAAGAACGGGTGTGTTAGGTTTGATGTGCGCAGTGGTTTCCTAGAAATTATTACATCTAACCCAAGCCTAAGGAAAAGAATGCGAAGTTATATACAATAGAAGATCTTGTTGGCATGGTTTGGGGTAGAAAGAAAGACCTTGTT
>BNJS01001383.1_pt1 | contig 97870 bp, 123 predicted proteins | sample 8540461 | NCBI WGS metagenome assembly BNJS01 (sample SAMD00202454, study PRJDB9452) | human saliva metagenome | isolation source: human saliva | place: Japan | reverse complement strand
TTCGATTCAGGAATAGCAAAAGTTTTTCTCGGCACCTTACGTACTGGCGTTTATCTTCCAGCCGCGCGATCAGCTTAGTCATTAGCATCACGGGCGCCAAAACCACCATATTAGGCAAACTTCATCAGCGCGCAATATCTTCCAGCATTTGATGTGTCGCACCGTCTGGACCCCAAACATTAGTCACATGAGAACCCACTAACTTAACCGACTGATTATTCAAGCAAACAGTTGTGCGAACCTGTTCAATTCCGCCCTGGGCCAACGCCGCACACCGGCCGTGCAAAAGGAATACGTCTATAGCCGCCGAAGCTAGTCACGGTCACCACAAATTTGTCTGGCCACGCCAACTTCAATTGCCCGCGGTTTCGATTTCCTCAAACTTACCAAAGCCAACGCTTCATCAACCACAGCTCGCGCCAATTGTCAAATTATTCTTTCGCAATATCAACTAAGCTTCGCCAAACCAGCGAATTGCTGCAAGTTCTGAATTCCGCCACCTTCATTAAACTCATTCACCATCTCCTCTGCTTAATTGAGAAAGCGCCTGATTTGCCTGATCATATTAGGATTTTCCATGCCAAATGGGGAACATATTCCATAAATCAACACCACGACCAGGAATTAGGCATCACCAGTTGGATGAGATTCTACTCAGTCAATCGCCTGAATTATTCGACGAATGATTATAAACCATCAAATCTCCTGCGCATCCCCAGCCAAATTTCGCCATTTATCAGCTAACTCACCCAGCGGGTATCACCTTTCTTATCGCTACCAATTCATTATTTCTATCAATAACGAATTATATTTGATAATCATTTCGCGGCAACATCGCCGCTTCCCCAACATTTCGCCGTACCGCCATCACCCAAAACTGTAAACGAAACCGCCCAATCAAGCACCCGCAATATTGTAGAATACGCCATAACGTGGCCGCCTGACTTAGACTCACACATCCCAGAGGACTGCTAATGTTTCAATTCCCGTAACCATGCGTTTGATGACTTTGAAGTTTGAGCCACCCGCAAATTAGCCAGCTCTTTTTATCGAAAAATCCTCGCCCGCCAGCGTGGCATAAGCAAAAAGCAGCAGCATAATGCCCATTGCTCATCACGAATGTCCCTGATCTTCCGTCCGAATTTCAGGTCTTAATCGCATGGCGTGAAATACAAAACTGCCATAACGTCAGCAAAACCTGCCAGCCAGCAGAATGTTCCCAACCAGCTGCCGATGTCTGCGAATAACAGATCGACGTACTTGTGATATTTTTTATTCGCCATATATCACATCCATTAAAGCACGCTCGTCGACACTCTGCTGTAATCTGGAGAAAAGGAAACTGATGATTTCTGAATAACGCCAACATTCAAAAACGCTAACACCGCCTGAACTAGCTACGCTGTACGGCCATTCATAGACACCGCCATCCCATCCGATCTCTACATTAGATTAATAGCCTTAATGTCAATTTTCTCCAATTGCAACCGGCGCCGCCAAATCGCCCCAACTCGCCACCAAAATCATTACGCGTGATCTGCTATTTTATCAATCTCAACTGTTCGTGAACCACTTTATTACGCTGCAGTCCCGCCATAACTCCAGTAGCTTGACGAATCCGTACAAGCGCGGTCCACGTCACCGTAGCCCTCTGCGTGAATAATAATCAGCGCGGCTTTAAGGCACTAACTCAAATGAGGTCAAAACCATCAATAACCACTGCGAATAATATCAATCACCAACCTCCGGCGCCCACAATCCAGGACCAACAGTGCTTTGGCGCAACCTACCATCAGATATATCAATATGCACTACGCTCACCGCCCATGTTATTTTATTAACCTGCTCTTTATATTGTTCGGCATTTTCGCCAAAATTGCTGTGATTACAGAATTACCTGACACCATCCACCGCGCATTGCGCCTGTTAATCGCGGAGCATTTGCGCAAGGAGTGTTCACAGCCACGTTTCATAACCCTTTCCACGCCGATCTATTGTCTTCCAAAACTCGCGCTGGTAAACATCATAGAACATTCGAGTCAACATCTTTGGCGTCAGCCTTTGCCCTGAAAGATCCCAGCTGAAGCACGGAATTTTGAATCGGTTCGCCGCCATACATTTCCCCACCACCGCCGCAAATTACCGCATGATCTTGCTAATATCACCAGCGTTAACTTTCAACGCCGCGTTGGCAAGAATTGCGGAAATCATCGTCAGATTTAATTTATACCACCGACATCTTGAAAAATACGTGTTATTTTTAACCAATAGTAAAAACTTTTTTTCAGTATGCCGCGGTGATCGGAACCAGATAAATCTTCACTATACTTTATTATAATGTATATGTTTGATTCTGCAATAATATCCGACGTCAGTTGTCCTCGACCAAGGATTAGAATAGCCCCACTCATTGCTTTTCTTCAATATACCAAAACCATAACCTGATTGATTACCGCCAATCACTCGTTTGAAGATCGACAATCTCGAATATGAATTGCCGATAAATTCAAGTGCCAACTAAAGGCCTCAGAAACAATTCAAAATGCCTTTAGATAGAAATTACTTGTGCGCATGAACGCGTCATTTACCTGCTCGATATCACATTCCTTCCTGAGAAGCGCCGTCACGTCGCCAAGCCGGACACCACTGAGTCGGTACGCTAAGTCCGTCAAATTTTCTCCAGTTAGCTGCGGCGTTTCTAGTCACAGCAATTGCGGTTAAAGTCGAAGTCGTGACACGTTTCTATGGTGCCATGACCTTCTCTAAGATCCTGGACGGCGCATCCGAAGCTTTTGGCTAGCTGTATAACCATGCAATCGTCGTTACAATATCGACTTTTCAACGCCAAACCCGCGTCCAAAATCGCCATAACCGCACCTGTAGAGAATTGGTCGCAGCATGTTGACACACTATCGTCGTTTTTACCCGGTTACCGTTAGTTCTGCAGATTGACTTCTTTCAGACTTCAGTCGACCACTGATAACCACAGCTTTGTCAGCTGTTACAGCTGTTCGCGCCATCTTCATCGGCGAAAATCCTGTCGATTCAATCACCACATCAATATTCAAATCTCGCCACGGCAGATTTTCTGATCTTTTCAGTCAGTACCCCAACTGACTTACCTCGGCTGACCGCCTGCTTTCCTGCAAATCAACTGACGGTCCGTATCGCCGCATCATACGCGCTCGGAATGGTACGTCAACGTTTTCGTGTCGCTAAATCATTGATCGCGACATCTCCGTTTCCGCTCGTTAGCAATCTTAAACGCATCATGTCCGATCGCCCGCCGTTAATTGCTATTCTCGGTTATGTTACATGCCTCCCTGTTAGATATTTTCGCTTTAGCTCTTAATTATACCAAAGCTGTGGCGTTATAAAATACGACGCGCCAAGAGTTATTGTCAATCGCTGAGCAAAAAAAATACGACGGTATACCAGCATTGGTTTCATAGCGCAATCGATTACGCCAGAAAAGCACGCTGGACAAAAGCGTGCGGCGAACATACATTAATCAACTCCATTATGGTGGTGGAATTAATTGAATAAGTATGACATCGATACGGTTGTGGCGGAGTTCTGCACGACACCGTTGAAGACACCGACGCGACTTTGACTTGATTTGGAGAGTTTGTTTTAAAAGGATGTGGCGTTTCGGTGGATGGCGTAATCAGTGCTTCAAGCTTCTGCGCTGGAATGTGAAACCTGATAGTTATTGCCACACACGAAGGATAATTTAATCTGTTGATGATTGCTGGGCGAAGATGCGTGATAATTATCGGCCAGCCGACCGCCTGCACACATGCGAATACTCACAATTATGAGCACCAGAAAAGCAGAAAAATTCGAGAAAACAATTGAAGTTTTCGTGCCACGACCGCTTAATATGGGGCGAGTTCAAGTGTTCATCTGAAGAGTTTGCTTTCAGTATTTGATGCCGTGCCTTCCAGAACAATCAAAATTTAATGGATAGTCACCTGAAAATTACAACAGGCTGATCACGTTCGCTGAAGTGAAGGGCGACTAAAGGCGGAAAGTTGGTTTTTCCAGATGGATGGATTTGATTGTTTATAGTCTGTTTAAGAAATTGGACAAAGCCATGACATGATATCACGATTTGATTGCCCTTAAGAATAATTGTGGTTGATGATTATCGACCGGCTATCTGGTTCTGGGAATTTACACGAGATGTATCAGCCGATGTATGAAAGAATAAGACAATACATCCTGTAGTGTCAAATGCATATCAAAGCCCGCATGTCAAACCGTGCAACCTGAGCGGGCAAATTGTCGAGCTCAGATTCGAACCAAAGAATGCACGAATATGCTGAGCGGATTAAGCGGCCAGCTTCCATTGGATAATGAGCAAAATTGACCGACGCTCTTATGTGCGAAAATCGAACTATGCTAGCCGACGCTGTCGTGATTTGGCAAACTTCAGGAGGTTGCCTTTAATTAGCGAAGGCGAAAGCGATTCGACTCAACAAATTTGAATGGAAGCCGCGCTTTTACGGGAGACTTTTCGCATACTACCAAAGGGCGACATTTACGATTTACCTGCGGGCATTTCTGGATTACGCCTTCACCACCCACTCCGATACGCGCGCGGGTAATGGCATCAATGGCGTAATGAAGCCATTCAATTACAAACTACAGCACGGCGACACATAATTGAAAGTTCAACAAGCGGCAAATCCGTTTGTCCAAAACCAGATTGGCGGACGTCGCTGAATGCCACCCTCCTCGCCACTAAAGATAAATTACGGCTAATTATCCCGCTCAAACGGCATCTTTACAACATTAACTGGCGGCGTTTTCGTCTTTTTCTGACACAAGTAACGCTCGCCAGTCTCTTGTTTTGAATCACACCAAACGATTTATTTTTGTTCCAACGAGTAATTGACTGCGGATAATTTGTTTGCTCTTTCTACGTCGCCGGAATCCTTGATCACTGGTTGAACCAGGCTTTTCAAACTCAGTGATTGAAGTGGCGCTCAATTCCGTTTCAAACAACTGTGAAGGCAGGTCTTCTAGTGAGTTGATTGCGCCAGTATTTCGGTCGTCGGCTGCTAACAACGGATAAATTAAGGCTGGGGTTTCGTCAACTCATTACATGGTCAACAACAAATCAACACGCCGATAACTTTTGCTTCCATAAAAATACCAGTTGTCACGGTTCATCATGATAATTAGCGTCCAATTCGTCGCCATTTCATCCAAAGTTTGTGAATGAAACCGTAGTTTGTTGGTTTTGCAAAATAGCTGGTCAAACACGATCCAACTGGTATCACCGTGTTTCTCTCATTATCTCCACTCAATTTATGACTTGATCCCTGTAAATCTCGGTCAAATCATATTTACAATGCCATTGACATCATTAGGTGTGCTAAAATTTGATTAAAATCGCCATTTTTACTTCCTCTCTGGCCTTTTCTTGTAAATACTCACGAATTGCACCGCAGCCACCGCGCAGCACCCCTTCTCACCAACTGCCGAAGATTTTGCATTAAGCGTCTCTCGAGCGTACATCGCTGTAGAAGCAAAACGCCAGAATATTATTAGTGCAGATGCCTGTCATAATGATGTGTCCGCCCAACCAACCCAACATCTGGAGTTTAATAGAATTGCGTGTTCGAATTAGCCTACGAAACACAAACAATCCGTCAGCGGTAAATCTTTTCTTGCTCGTTTGATGTCGACTTAACGCCGTAAAACTTATCGTCCTGACAATACTTCATCAGTCGCTGCACCGAGGTGAACGGTATCATCGTCGACACACTTTTGCAAATCTTTTGCAAACATCACTGGCGCGTGTAATTTACCGCAGAACTAACAGATCATTATGACGTTTATCGCGTCGGTAATATCGCCTGCACGGCAGAACACCGCCGACGATGATTTTATCACGATAAACGCACCGTCGCAAAGTCGTACAGTACGCACACGCCTGACCATATAATTCATTTTCACCGGAACGCCCAATTTTGACATAATTCGAGCCAGTCGCCAGCAACCGACTTCCTGCGCGAGACCACCGTCAATTGTCACCCACCTGCCATCAACTCGGTTTCAATTCCGTCACGCGCTATACCACCTTTCGCACCAACCGCTCCGCCTGTTGTTGCAATTCAGACGCCAGCTTCATTCCCGTAACGCTCCTCAGCAAATCCAGGATAATTGGTTGACCTGATCAGCAATCGCGCGATTCCACCGACCACGCCAGCTCATATAATGTCGCGTCGATATCTTCGCATGCGACAAGTAATTGTTTGCCGTTAATATTTCAACAGCGCCAACACACAACATTCCTTAGACATTGAAACCTCGCGATCGATAATATTGCTTCACTACTTGGCATTTCTGGTTTGGAACATCAGCTGTTTTTCAATAGCCACTCACAAACTAAGCGAGAATTTATGAATGGTCATCTTGAGCTTGTCACTAAGCTTTGTTGGCTGGAATTTTAATTCACGACGCCGCCAATTGGTACTCACAATCAAACCTCTTCCAACCTCCTGAATGACTGCAGCATTTTGCTGGTCCGTCCATATTGAGCGCTTTCAACTTACCGTCAGCATTGATTGACTGAAATCTCAAATTTTAGCGTTCCAGCCAATGTACAAACAGCCAATTGCGCGTCGTCCTTAACTCCTCAGCGCCTCTGCCCTCAACCAAATCTTCCTTAACAAGTTTTCCTTTCACGTCACCGGCTCTAAACGCACCAACCCGTGAGCTAAACTCAGAAAACTTGCCGTAATATTTTTGATCAATTCATTGTAGCTGAGCTTCTATTTCTCTTTTTTCGCCTGTTAGTAGCCTTGGTGTATTCATCCTGAGCTTTGCGTGTTTGTCCTTGGCCCTTACTCTAGAGCTACCATCAGCGACAACCGCCACCAGTCCTTAAAACATCATGCGCCGGCAATAACCAAATACCATTTCTGGCCTTGTATTGCTATTCCTTATTTACCAATTATAGCAATTTTACCAACAATCAAGACCAAACCTGAGCGGCGTCGATCTTCCGCAGCCATCATCGGCGGCATCACACACAATCGGCGCAACGTTCTTTATCTCCAGTGTCCGTCTTGAAGACTCGTAAATTTTGCGATTTAGTTACAGTTTTTGTCGAATCGTCATTTTTGGTTGCATATCGCAATCGGCGCATATGCTAATTTGTAGTTCACCATGTTTTTTTCGCAACTCTTCAGCGCAAGCATAAACCGCATTAATCAATATCTGAATCCATTTTCAATGAAATATCTCTATGTCGACGGAAACGACTTAACGGCTGGTAATTATAGTAATGGATTTTACCAGATTTTCTGCACTTCAATATCAATAGAAAACGCTGCTGTAATTCAGGCACCAGTTGCGCCGGATAGACTGAACCAGCTCGCCAACAACTCTAAATTGTCGCCATTCTTTCAAGCATAACCAAGCACTGGTAGCTTCTGCATCAAATGGCGCTGATATCGCCATCGACTCCGCAATCTTCACAAATCAACCTCAATACCAAACTTCATCAGCCTTCAGCACTTTTCCTCACCTTTGTAAACGGCGTTGTGCTTGAGGTTTTATTCGGTGACAACCGTCAATTTGAGTCTTTTCAATCATAAATTCTCATCGTTAAATCCCCAATTCTTATCGGAATTTGCCAATTTCAACAACATAAATTGTCAAGTTCAGATTTTATATTGGCGAACTTGTATCCAACAAACTCGGGCAAATGCCAATTGCATTCGACACCAAGGTCGTCCGCCAAATGGCACTTTAATTGCTGATATAGCCAGATTTTTCCATCAGATCAGGAATTCGACGCATATAGCTGCAAATGTTGTCACTGTGGACAAACTGAGCCTAGTTCTCATTTATAACCACTATCGATATCAATATTCGCTGCATATTTCCATCAACACGTCCATATGTCCGTCGAATTGTTTCAAATCAAAATTTCTGCCTGTCTGCACCCACCAACCATATTCATCAATTGCTTTAATATGACAGCATTTGCAGAGAGGCGATTGCCCCTTATTAAACCCCAGTCAGATGTCGGTGAAAATTCCGTGGCGCATAAATGTGACGTAGCGCGTAACATATCAAACGGCACATCTATGACAATGTTCTTCGGCTCAGCTGAAACTTCCGCATCAACGCCGCCCATAATTCCAGCCAACTCAATCACGCCTTCACCGTCAGCGACAACAATATCGTCAACTGTCAATTCACATTCCTTTTGCCATTAAGCGAAACCGACTTTTTCGCCATCGTGCCATTCGCACGCCGAGTTTGGTTTCACGCACTGTCGTAATCATAAGCGTGAGTCGGTTGTGCCGTCATAAACATCACGTAGTTTGGTCACGTCAACGATATTATTGATAGCTTTACCAATCAACAGACCAATCGGACACCGCAACCACAACGGGCTTGGGCGCGCACAGAAACAGCAGAATTGCTTACCGCTATAAAACGCCAAAAGGCTCTGGCGCGCTGGTTTTCACCATCAGAAGCCGCCCAATCATTAACGTCAGCAAACTGTTGATCTTGTTCATGTACTAACTAGCTGCAAATCGCTGGTGAAAAATACCAGTACCGCGCGCCACACCGTTGCCCAAACAATCCGGGTCTGTGCGTAAATATCTTATTTCAATCAGCATCGTAATCAACCAGCCCAAACATTCAAAATTTGCATAGCCTGGAGTGTAACACCTGCCGAATATCAATACGCCATTAATCCTAATATCTCTCAGGTCCGGGTACCAATCGCCAACTCATCAAATACCGCCAACATACCCTGACTTAGGATTCCACGGTAGCGGTCATGCATCCAGCACGAATGGCTCATGTCATCAAAACTTGCTACGAAAGCTTATGGCAACCAAATTGCTCCACATATCATCAGCATGAAATATTCGGCGCACCACAAACTACATAACCATTGCCATCCTTGAAGTCCGCTACGCCACTGTCGTTTCAATTTTAGTCATCACGCTCAAACGATCTGCATTCGGATGTTACACTTCAACAACCCGCACGATGCGCTACCACCATATTTGGCTTTCAGGTCAATCACTTCCTCATCACTACCAAGCTGTTGATTGACACGCGCCACCGTGCTCATCAACTTGATTGGTAACCCAAATTAATTCAATTGTTTTATAAGATTTAGGGTTGACTTTCATACTAGTTACCAGCATAACCATCTTATCTTTGTAACTATTCGACTTTATAAAGCTTGTATGTTGGCGATGATTAGCAATATATTCTTGTTTATATTTTCTGGCAATGATGTCCATCGTCTGCAAACCGCATTCACATTTTTGGTAAGCCGACGGTATGTCCAGACGCCATTATGTCCGTTTTCAGTTCAGCCAGCGTCAGCTCAAAACTGCACCGCCTCGTGCTCTTTTGCTGCAACAACGCGTGACATCAAGGTGTGACCAACGCGTACCAGGATAATTAATACCACAAACAGATCTAGTATTGACATCAAAATGGGGAATAACGGCGATTCTTTCAGCGATAGCCTTCCGTCGGGCCTGACTTATGTTTTGATGACTGCAGCTTGAGCAGCTGTACTCAGGCTTGAGGTGCGCACGCACCACTTGTTAAAATCACCGGTTGCGCCGCGCCGTCACAAGCGTTTTTGACAGATCATTACCGGCGGCAATTAATTCTGATGCGCTTTCTAAAATCACCAGCGAGAACGACTTTATCATAATCATCCGCTAGCTCGTCAAACTGGCAATTTTCGTCGATCATCATATGCGCAACGCTGTCAATATCAGTGGCCTGCATGTCGCCAGTCTTAGCGGGAATTTACGCGCAATACTTCGGATACCGCCTTCACCTGGTAGCATGATGTCGAAGGACAATTATGGTCTGCCCCAGTAAATTTTCTTCCAGCGCTCTCCTCATCAGTTTCACACTGCCGTCACCACAGTAAAAACCGTGCTGACGGAGGAACTGTCGGACACTAATCCACAAGACTATCTCATCTTCTACAAAGAGAAATGTTGGATTTTGTTATGTATAATATACATGCATCAACTTCACAATTTCATACATAATCATTATAATACACATCCAGTGAATACTTCACGGAAAAATCGCATCATAAAATTGGCTATTCTGCAGTAGTCTGCTCAATTGTCGCTATAACTGCTGACTACGCCGCCGCAGCTTTTTGGCCAGCAAACATCCAAGCACCGCAATCTTCAAGTTTCTGAAAAATGAGCTACAACCAGCCCGTAATGCTGCTGCAACATCGCACGTTAGCGACGACACTGTCAACACGCAGACGTCAGGCCAGAATGTCGATCGATTATTAAAACCCACGGCAAAACCGCCAAAGCCGTCATGATGATCATACATGGCGTAAGCGCATGCCCACAGCAATTCCGTGCAGACTCAAGGACAATTCCCTCAATCGCTGGTTACTATACGTCTCATATTCCTCATGTCCAGCCACGGCTCTGACGGACAACAAACGGTTACGGAGAAATCAATCATTCCAGCAATGACAGCAATTTATGAACCCAGCACCAGCACAATTAGCGGTTTGGGCGATGAAACGGGAGTCGTCGTGACTTTCTGGCGGCGCAAATATGGCATGACCAGATTACGCAGCACAACAGCCAAAACCATATCACGAGCACTGCTCATCTATCACCTTTTATCAGCCTTCAGCGTCGGAAACTCCTTCCTGAAAATTCTGCTTTACGAAATCTTTACGGACGTAATATTCTTCCAGATCTGTCTCACGGGTAGCAATTTGGTCATATCGCGCCCTTGGAAAATATATATAATAATCGCCAAGAACCATAAATCCGACCCAAAAGCTCCAGGCTAAAAATACGTCGGGGTCGTAACGAGCGAAAACGACACCGCAATTGATAAAACTTGCACAACATACTCCACAGAATGGCTCAGCAGCTTCTAAGGCGCCAAATTCCAATATTATTCAATTCCAGCCCTCATTCCGGTATCGGCTCACGACATTGTAGCCTGAAACCAAGACGAGGTAATAGCACGCCGACAACATATCCGTTCTATCTGAACATGAGATAGTTGAAAAGACGTAAATTAGAGATCAAATAGAACCAGTTATCCTTTATTTACCAGTATCCACGGCAAGATTCGCGCCTGAATTTCATCACGCCAGTGAGCATCATCCATTTTTGGACCCGTCAGCCGTGGTTAACCAACCAGGATATTTCCCTCATAAAACGCTTTCTGCTCGTGCGACACTGGCGAACCACTCCTGCACAAATCGCCATGAAGCGGCATCAATTTCCAGGCATGCACATGCGCCACTGCCCTGCGCTTCGTGCAAATCAGCGCCACTCGCGGCGTGTCAACGCTCCAAAATACAGCAAACCTTTTTCACTCGCCACAGCATCATCTCGGAACATACAACTATCGTCCAAAGAAAAGACGTAATCGCCTGGATTTCTGTTTCGAATCACTCACAGTGCAAGCCTGGCGTAGTTCTCGAAACGGCATGTCAAAATGCTAGGAATTTCGTCATCTCCCAAACCCTTCCAAGATCATTTTTACCCGATACGATCGTCGTCAAAATTGTGTGATTCATATTCCTCCTACGCAACAATCACTGTTTCAATGCCCAACACCTCACCGCTGGATGAGTGAAATATTTGGTCACGCCAGCACAGCATAAGGCAGGTCATCATCCACAGCAGTTTTGATAATATCGACGACTTCGGGTGAGCGACGATAACACAACCAGCACCCGCAAATTTGCTCAGTGTCGCATCAATCACCGCACGGCAGCAGCCTGTTGTAGCATTATCAACACGCAGGCGTGGAAACTGCCAGCAGGCAGCTCTTTACGTAATTTCGCACGTCGCAGCGCGCCTCAGCCTCTGTCATGCCCACCCGACCTAGCGTTGGCGTTTGCGGTAAAGACCGCGTACGCAAGGTTTTTGTTTCGCGCGAGTGTACAGACCGTCGCCCAGCAACCGGCTTCCTCGCTATCCGAAAATCGTCCAGCGACGCATAGGGTAAATCAGCCTCGCCCTGTTACAGACGCCCATTGCCCAACATGCGACCGACCAGTGCGAAGCGTTTCATCAACCACACTGCTCCCTGCGCTCATCCGCGGTCGCCACACCAGCAGCTGGCAGGTAACTAAGTTTCATCGCCGCGCGGGCGACGGCTCGAAAGCCATCAAAACCGCATCATAACCAGCGTAATCATCATGATTATATCACTGTGCGAATCGCCCGGGTAGACTCACCCCTCAATCGCTGTCACATCCACACTAAACACAATCTCACACCCGTGCCTGCGATGCTTCAGTAGCAGCCCGAGCAATTGCTGGATCTCACGTGCAGCAGAGCATCGCCCCTCTCAACAATACTGTTACTGTACCAAGTTTGGCATAAGTTGAGACAAAACTTTCAAACTTCCAATATAACCGCCACCAATGATAGCGCTGTTTTGGCCAAGCGTCATTCTATCCAGCAACTCAGCACTGGTATATACAAACGGCTTATCAACACCTGGAATATCTGGGATGATTGGTTCCGCACCGGTGTTAATAAAAATCCAGAGCGCACTAACTACTTACCGTCGTTACCCGCCACAATCTTCACAGTACGATCATCTACGAACGATGCTTCCACCCTCAATGACGCCTTCATACTGTTTCACGATCTGCAAGCATGTGATAGTCTCTTCATTCAACCGCGCCACCACTGCTGCTCATGTGCCATCGCCTCATCAAAACTTTTGATGATGTTCTGGCTGCACTGGACTCAGCACCTTAGTAGGGAATGCAAGCTAACATTAATACAGGTGCCGCTACATATCTTTATGGCGACCGCTCCACTAGTTTCGCTACCTCTCCGTGACGGTTAGCGTGCTACCGCCAATGTTTTGCCAGCTTTGCCAAACCACAATGATGAGTGCGTCAAATTGTTGCGTATCCATTTTTACCTCCTCCTATCTTTTTAGCGATCTCTCTCGCTGCAACAAATTTCATCGGCACACAGAACTGCCTCTTTTATTACTATAGGTTTTGAGAGCTATCACTATTATCGTGTGCACAGCTCCTTGAAACTGTTCCAAAGTCCAACTACCGCTTTCAAAATACCAGCAACCTTTACCGTCAGCATCATCAATACAAATTGTCATCCAAAGAACACGTAATCGCCTGGATTATGCTTCGAATCACCACGGAAGCCCGGCAGAGGCTTGAAATGGAAATAAAACGCCAAAACTTCCTCCCAGACTTCCGTAAGATTTTGTTACCCGACACGATGTCGTCAAAATTGTGTGATCTATAATTACCCTTTTGCTTAATTATGGGCATTTTGCTTGTGCTTTCAGGTCGAATACGAAGTTCCATCGACGACAAACCAGGACTAGCCACATCGTCGCAACCCAATAAAACTTCTACCATCACAAACCAAAACTTGCTCCATCGCGTAACCTTGCAGCCGCCATAATTGCCGCAAAATCGGAAAAACTGAAAGACGAGATCTCGCTCACGATGAGTTAAAGTTGAGTCTCAAACTCGATGGCAGAAACATCAAAAGCTAACGCATCATCATCGACGATGCCGCGCGAGAAAACAAAATGCGCCGCGTGCATCGTACTCGTCTCGACAAAGCGCCACTCCCATCATACAAATCGCAAAACAACGAGCATCCAACCAGATATCTGAGCAGAGCGACTTTGACCGCTTAAGATAACCACGATTCATACCAATCGTCGCCACAATCAGAGCCAGATAAAAACACTTGACCTGAAACGAAATGCAGATGCATAAACTGATTTCTGAGGTGGTTTCACCCAAATCTCGTCAAACTCCAGTCTCGTCCACCGAGATCAGCAGAGCAGCATCGCCACGACCAAGCCGTCAGCCAAAACGACACCATATCGCATGTTAGCGCCTGAAGGCGACTTCTACACATCCTGATCTGTCGAAGTTTCATATTGCTTAAAATTGTCTCCAAAAGTCCAACCTGGCCACTTCTCAAAATGACGGACATCTTCGATTCCATATCTATCATAACCATAGCGGTCGATTCCGCAACCAGCAGCAATCCGCATATCTCATTCTGGGTCAATTTGCGCCCGAAGAACGATATCCGGATGAATCATTCCGCAAGCCCCAATAATAGCTCGGCAAATCCAACCCCTCACCAGAGCAGATTCTTTACAATCAGGATCCTTCACAAACGGACAACTTAACGCAAACTCGAAGCTAGGCCCAGTGAACGGAAAAGTAAAATGGATTAACGCGAACGTCAAGTTTCGCCATAATATTCCTGCAAAAATTTCTGCAACGTGGCAATCAAATGCTGCCACCATTAACCTCGGCGCGAAACGCACACGCCCTCGACTTGATAAACGTATGCTCTGTGGCGCGCATCCAAATCTCGTTTACGAAAACGCGCGATCAGAACGATAGCGGCAATAGCCTCGCCTTTTTCCAAATTGTCGCGATATATCGTCAACGCACGAGTGGCAGATCGACGTACGCGCTGGAGCAATCAAACGATCGCCATTAGAATCAGCTCTCGGTCAGAAACGTATCGTAATCGCTCGCGCGCTGGATGTGACTGGAAAATTCAGACTCGAACATAAGGAATTGATCGTCAACTTTCTGGACTCTCCGTGACAAAACCACGCGATTAAAGATCCTCAGAAATGCGCCGATTTCGCTCAGCGCTCAGCGGATGAATCGTGCCTTAGTCTCGCTCGGCAAAGTTCAGGCCGACGAATTCGTCGATCCATCGGCGCCGCACGTCAATCGGCTCTTGTCAACTTTTTCCAGCTCTTCCAGTCGCGCGCACAGCCTCGTTCAATCAGCCCGCTTTCAGCTCGTTAATCTGCTGCCGAACGGACCACACGCTCAACTGGCGGCAATGACTTGATTTGATCATGCCACTCCTTGGGTCGTCGATTCCTCGCAAAACTCACGTCGAGACTTCTGGATTGCAGAAACCGCCACTATTTCTCTCTCAATTCGTATCTGAAATCAACCATTTTATCGTCCTGCATTAAAAACATTACAATCACTGCACCAGCCATAATAGCAATTAAAATCCACGCCCACGCCAAAGTCGTCGTCTGTTTCGTGCCCAGCTAATATCTTGTGTCGTCCGACGCTCGTCCATAGTTGCCTTTTCTTGCAAACTCGAAGCTTTGCCTTCTCTCCCTACATTCAGCCGCAATTCAGCTCTTGCAATTCACTGCGCTGATCTTGCTGATTTACAACAATCCCATAACTACAGTATAGCAAATTATGTTATAATAGAATGTGATATTACTTTAAGGAGGGAATATGGCTACGAAGAAAACTTCAAAGAGCCCCAGTTAAAGCCGCAGAAAGAAAACCGCTGCCGCTAAGACTGGAAACCAAAACGACCGTCAAGCGCGTCGTTGCTGAATCTACCGCTAAAAGCGCGTGTCGAACTAGATTCTAAATTACCAAACAACGTAATTAACATCGTTATTGCGGAAGTTATCGCACGTTCATTTTGACACTTGCCGCATTATTCAGCATCAGACATTTTGTCATCAATGTATGTCGGTTTTGCGCTGATGTTTATCGTTGCAATTATCGGCAGACATTTCTGGCGCACGTAAACCCAGCTGTCACATTTGGCTCTATGGACGATGCGTAAAGCTAAAGACTGTACTTGTTCCATTTGTCGATTGGGCGTGTTCCTCGGCGCAATGGCCGCTATCGTGCTTGTTGGCTCATTTGACAAACGGCGGATTCGCCTAAGCTTTGACCAATTCACATGCATTCTCTTGGAGACATCTTCGCGAGTGGAATTAGTCGGTACCGCTGTATTTAGTATTTGGCGTTGCCGCAGTTTTGCAGCGCAAAGAAATCAAAGCAGCTGGTCAAGCTTTTGGAATTGGCATGGCATTGATGATTGGTCTTGTCGTATCTGGCTCAATCTCTTCGTACATTAAAAGTACTGCTATTGCAAAAATCCAAAAGATCAAGCACTACTCAAAACTGAGAAAAACGGCCGCACTTACCCACGCGAGATCTACATCTCAGGCGCAACTTTGAACCCGGCAGTTTTCTGGTTGACATGAGAAAACCGATTCCTCAACTACGCAGCAACGATGTATTGCCAGCTGAAGGCGAAAAGCTATTCACGCTTTAGCCTGGAAGTATTGCCGCTACCCTAATCGAGTGCAGCATTGGGCGGTAACCTATTTCTGCTCGTCAGTTACCGAAACAAAGACGAGAATAGATTATAACTTCACATAAAATACTCCGCTAATCGGCGGGGTATTTTTATGTCGAAATCTTCCTGAGTCGGCCGATCAATCAGCCCGGCTGCGCTTGGTTATCGCCACCAGAAATTCGCACGACATCCTTATCGATCCTCCCCGATTTCCCTTGTACGTATTGTTTAGTAATGACCAACGGTCGTACTAGACACTCTTTTGCCCATTTTCGTCATCAATTCATCAAACTTTGTTTTAATATGAACACAATTGCCCAACTCGAACTTGAATATCTTTGGGCCTGCTCTTCAATTTGTAGACTCAGAAGCCCCTGAAGAACGGTCTGCAGGTAGCGTAAAAAGCTAGTCAGGACTATCAATAATCACTCGTTATCTCGGAATGCGTATTCAATTAAATCGCGACTCGAATGCTTCGATCAAACATTATTAATCAGAGATCGTAATACAAAAGATTCGCTAGGAATAAACATAAAAAGCAAAAGTCCATGGTGTTTTTCGCGCGGACGAATATATTTACTAGTCTCGATCAATTCGCTCTCGAGGTCAGCCTTCACCTTATTCAGCCACATTTCACGCTCAGATTTTGTCTCGGCATTAATCATCCGATTGTAATTCTCCAAAGAAAACTTACTGTCCACCGGCAGTATTTGACCTTGTCCAGAAAAATAACCCGCGTCAACAATTTCACCCATCCTTGAAGCGATATTGCATTTGATACTGCTTGGCTGGCAAAAACGTTATCCAGTACACTCTCCAGATAAAACTCGCCAGAACACGCCGCGCTGCTTCGGGTTTTGCAACACGTTCTGCAGAGTCTTCAGATCAGTCGCCACATCAACCACACGCTTATTGGTCTCATCCAATTTCGCCAATCGCTGCGTCACATCAGCCACCAACTTCGCGCTTTCTGACAATTGCTTCTGCACGGAAGTCTGAACTTGCGCATTACTTCGCTCCAACTTATCGCTAACGGATTCATTCAGTTTCGCAATAGTCCGCCCCAACTCCACGACATCGGTTTTAATCAACTCGACGGATGATTGATTCTTTAGCTCGTTGATTTTTGATTGCAGGACAAATAAAGTCGCGCCCAAACCAATAGTAATAACAATTAAGAGAATAATGATTATGATTTCCATACACTTGAGTGTACAGTGATTATAGCGCCAAGACAACTCGTGCTAAGATCACAAATAAAGTCATAAATAAAATTGCTGCGCCGTTGCCGCGAATTTATTCACAGATTAACGACAAGTATGCAAAACTGTCGCCAAAACCACCCATGTAGCAATGACAAAATCCAAGATCCGCCAGCCCATAATGTGGCACCCTCACTAACGACACGGTTGCCGCGATTACTACCAGCAGAGGTCGCTTTAATGCCAAATACCGCCAACACTGGCGCAACATCAATTCCCGCCAGAACTAACGCAACGTAAGATGCGATGACTCGCTGTTTGCGCAAATGAGAAATATGCTCAGCGTTCGCGCAAAATACAGGCGCGATCATGCAATTTAGTCAAACGCAAGCGCCAGCAACCAGATAGCCACGCCGCTAGCAGCTAAAATTGCCAAAATCCTCAAGAAAAACTCGCCTTGAAAATGGATATGTGTAATCTGATATTTCTTCACGGAAAATAGCCAACAATAATTTCATACGTAAATTGTAACGTAAACTTGTCAATATTGCAAATGTATATGCTTAAATATTATGCTTTTTCAGGAGACTCATCGGTTTATACCAAATAATCCTCGCAGGCAATCAATAATCCGCCAATAACGTCAAGTGGCGTATGCACCAGAGCAATAACCCGACCTACACATATTAAGATTGTCATAACCAGACAACAACAGCCAGCCGCCAGCTCTTTGCTCCGAAAAATACAGCCAAAGTAATTGCCATTGTAAATAGCGCGTGATCGGACGGAAAACCCGGATTATTAAGGAATGACGCACCGGCAGATACCCAGAATCTCGAACAGGCGCATCTGATCTGGTTGATGACGTTGACCCGATAATTTTGCTGCCACGTAAGCAGTCAAACTCAGTCATCAAAAACTTGGCTATAAACCTGATACTTCTCTTTATTTGGAACCAATTTTATCAGCGCGTCGCACCAATTAGCACGACCGGCACCACTAGTCCGTCAGCAATTAATTTACAATCCATTGCAAATCCATACTACTGTAAGTATATCAGCATCAACGCCATGCCAGTAAACGCTTGCGGAAATCATTTTCTATAGTACAATTATAGTTTGCCGTTGGGATGTCGCTGAGTGGTAAGGCAGCGGGTTCTGGTCCCGCCATTCGGGGTTCGAATCCTCCATCCCAGCCAAGTTTGAGTTTAGCAGCCAGTTATTTGGCTGTTTGTCAAATCGATAAATTTGCGCAAATCAACAAAATCCACATCATGAATACCAGAAAAATCGCAGTCACGTTATTCACGATTCTTTATCGTTGCACCAAACATCACCGCCACGGACCCATTCTGACAAACGCCAAAAACTAATACCGTCATAATCCCCCAACTCAAAAACCAGCCATTCTGCTCGTCAGAGTAATTCTTTTTGCATATTCCTATCAATTAAAAACGGCAGCGACGTTAAGCTCCAGCAACAACCAATATTATCGCAATCGAGGGAGACTTAAATATGGCGTAATCTGCAGGTAATGACCGCAGAAAAACTTCTCAAACGTAAAATAATTGACATAATATGGCACCATTATTGAATAGTCCTGCAATCAATTTAACAACTTTATTCACTTTTCTAGACACTAATTTCGAGTATAGCTTGCGCGTCAAAAAGCTCAAAGCTTGTTGTATTTTTACTAAAGCGCTTGCACTTTACATAAAACGTCATAAAGTTAAATCAGCGAACAGTTACAAAAATGAAATACCCACAAAATCGTATACTTTCGCTCTACGACAAATCCACCACAACCCGATACCCCGTCTCTGTGGGTATTTTGTTGGTCAATATCCACGATTGTTCAGCGCGCCACTCGGCAATTTTTCCGTGGTGTCCGCTCAATAAAACATCCGGCACAGTAAACCTTTAAACTCCTCAGGTCGTGTATATTGTGGAAATTCCAACGTTTCTCCATCTGAAAAACTTTTCAATTTCCGCAGACTTTTTCGCCGCCAAAACCCAGGAATCAACCTCAACAATAGAATCAATCATCATCATCGCCGCCAGCTCTCCGCCCGTCAGCACAAAATCGCCAATACTCCATTGCTCATCAACCAGCTCCAAATCCCGCTCATCAACACCTCGTATCGCCCGCAACAAATATCAGCACCCTGTCATCATCGGCTTCCTCCTGAGCTTTAGCTCTGCTTCCAGCGCTGCCCGCGCGGACTCATTAATACCACTTTCGCTGTTTCATCCTGAGATTTCCAAATTCCACCGCTTTCCATAACGGCTCAACCATAAGAAAGCATTCCAAATGCCGCCGCCATACAGGAGTATCGTCAACTCTGACGGCGGGACCCAAACCAAACTCCGCAGATTCACCGTCGTAAAGCTCAACGATACCGTCTTTCTGCGCCTTCCACATCATGGAATTATTAAAAACTCCCGTTGTCATTTCTGGGAAAAGCGTAATTACTTGAAATTTTCTCATCTGTTACAGTGTACCAAGTGTTGACTTTTTGTCCAGGTATGATATATATTAGCTTTTGTTCAACGCAGACAGAAGTAGCACTAGAGAAAGAGAGACGTCATGTCCTATATTACCGAGATCGGCAAGCGTAAACTCAGAACTTGTTGAGGAGGCGGTGGATTGGTTGTCTTATCTCGTCCGCATCTCTATTGACAAAGGAGGAGATTCGCATTATCCTCTCCGTGAGATGGGAGACTCCGCACACTGACAGCGAGATCGGAGGACCCTGACCCCTGTGAGCGAACATTCATCAGCACACTTATGCCTGGAGGAATCAGACTATGTCAACTGACATTTTCAGCCAGATACTGTGACTGCACGAAGTGAGAGTGGAATCCAGGAATGACTGCCTGGTTATCCACAACGCGTAGTGCGCGCCTTATATCAGCATCTACACACTCGCGCGATCCTGGAGGTTGATAGAGCCACAGCCTCCAGGATCTTCAGGCAGAGAATCGCTCGAAGGCGGGTGGCAGATTTGCCCACCCGCCCCACGCATCAAGTGGAAAGCGATCTCACACGAGTGGAGTGAGCCCGCTCGAAAATAGCTCGTTGAGACATTAAGTTTCGGCTTGAGCGCGTTTTCGGCGGGCTAGTTTTCATGTCTTTTTATAGAAATTATTCTCACCAAAAACCGCCCCAATAAGGACGGTTTTTAGCACAAATCAAGGCTCTCAATGGTTACCCATTGTCTCGCATAGAGCTGTTCTCGCATAATGTCTGTGCTTGAACTGGTTTTAATTATATATCAAGATCGTCGAGTTCTGCAAGCTCTTTTCTGGTGTTTTCTGCGTAAGAAGATCCATTTTCCACAGCTTCATCTGTTGAGTTATCCACAGAAGTATAATCGTTATAGTTATCGCCATCACGCTCACCAGAAAAACCATCATTGTTAACAATCTTCAGGTTATATCGAGGCGTCATTCTTTGCGCCCAAAGCTCGCAGAAGTGTACGCAAGCTCTGTGCCGTACTGCCGCGCTTACCAATGACTCGACCCAGATCTGCTGGATTAACTGTCAATGTTAGTAAAACGCCTTTTTCATCAATTGTTCGGTCTACTACGACATCTTCTGGATATCCAACCAACGCCTTTACAGTATATTCTACAAACTGCTGATCTATTGTTGACATTCTGCCCCTCCTCCTGGAATTAAACTGTATTTTCATTATACACGAGCAGTTTACGCCGTACAAACTTTAATTATTTCTCGCTAGATTCTTTATATTTGGCAATTGCAGCACGAGCAGCTTGCTGTTGAGCGACTTGCTTTGACGGACCAATGCCTCGTCCCATCATATTATCGCCAACAAAAACCCCAAGGTAAAGACTTTATCGTGATCTGGACCTTCTTCGCTCAGGACTTTATATACCGGCGTTTGATTGTCAACTCGCTGAAATTTCCTGCAAATATGACTTCGGATCACGCCAACTGCCAGACTCCAAAATGCCGTCCAACTTAACAATGATATGCTTTGTGAATAAAATCGCGAGCATCGTCAAAGCCACGCTCCAAATAAATCGCGCCGATTACCGCCTCAAACGCATTAGCTAAAAAATCTGTAAATGCATCTCGCTCCGAGCCGTTTTTCTCGCCCTTTGACATACAGAATTAGCGGACCGTAACCCAACTTATCGCCAGCGTCGCCAATACTTTCCGTTCGCACTCAAGCTGCCCGCCAAGCAGTCAAAAATTCCCTCTGGCTCAGAAAAATGCGTAAACAAATATTCCGTTACTGCACAATTCCAAAAACCGCATCACCTAAGAATTCCAAGCGCTCATTGTGGTGATGAACGGATTTTTCGATGCTCATTCACATAACTACGATGAGTCAAAGCTGTAATCAGCAAATCCAAATTCGTAAATTCAAACCTAATTTTTTGCGCGCAAAAATCTTGATATGGCGCAGTGTTCATTCCGTTCATTTATAAGTTCTCCTGTCTAATTCGTTTCATTGCCAAAAGAATCAGCTTGCCAATATCTTCATATTCAACTTCATCCAGCGCCTCATGAAAACTAAACCATTTAAGACCATTCATCCATTCCTCCTTTTTGGAGTTTCTCATTAGGATCCAGCGCCTTAACTAGATAAACTTGCGTTGTCATCAATACCAATTTATCGATTCGACGATAACGAAAAATCCACCTTGCCCAGCCAGCCGTGCAGTTCAATTTTCTTCAGCCCAGTTTCTCGCCAATTTCCCTACGAGCCGTCACTTGAGCTGTTTCACCTGGCTCAATATGACCTTTAGAATTGTCCAGCGATCGCGAGCGTCCTGATATAGCAAAAATTCCGCCTCGCCCTTTTTATTACGACGAAAAATCACGCCACCAGCAGTTGGCTCGCGTACAATTTCCTGAATCAATGGCTTCTTGCTGCCACTAAAATATTTTTTTATCTTATCAAAGTTGCTTGTTCTCACCGTCGGACTCCTCCACGAGAGTACGGAGTGCCGCGCCAAGCACGCCATTCACAAACTTACCCGAGTTATCCGAACCGAACGCTTTCGCTAATTCTACCGCTTCATTAATCACCACTTTCGGCGGAACGGTATCTGCACAATATAGCAATTCATATAAACCAATCTAAGTACCGCCCTGATCGATCTCGCGGTAGCTGACTAATAGGCCATTCTGGCGCCAATGGCTGCAATTTCTCGTCCAATTGACTCTGCGTCGAAAGTACGCCACTGATCAAATTATCAATAAATTCAATATCGTCAACTGATGATTTATATTCAGCCAAATTACGCTTTAAAATAGTCTTATAATCAACATCGCTATCACCAACCTCTTTGCGAAATTCATGTTCATAAAGTGTTTGCAGTGCGACAATTCGTCCCAAATGACGGTTTGATGCCATTATTAAGCGTCCTGTTCGTAATTATTATTTTTGTTGTTTTACCAGTTTCACGCTTGGTTGTCTTCACCTTAACTGGTGAAGTTGCGTTAACACGACGTGCCAATTTTAATACCAAGTGGCTGCGACGAAGACCAGTTTTACGTGGGCTACTCTGTTTCTTAGGTTGTGCCATAATTTATTCTCCTCTTTTAGGTTGTCATAAAACTTACGTACCATTATACCTTTTTATTGGACAATCTCAAGAGTCTGCCTGCAAATTAGATAATAATATTGACTTTTTATGTCGTTTATGGTAATATATAAGACATGAGTAAAAGAACAATTTACACCACAAAGTAACAATGAAGACGACAGACCTGTAATAGAAATATCAAAAATCTGCAGTTACAGTCGGTGCAGTAGCATTAGCCGCGTTAGGGATTAACTGGGAATTGCAAAACACCCTAGGCTTATTCTATAGTCCTAAATCACCAGAAAAAGGACCAAGCCCTGCCCACCAAGTAGCTCAAGTTGTAGAGGATTATAGCAATGGAGTCATCACAGAGCTACCGGAAGATACAGAAATTCACACCGTCACACTTGAAGAAGGAGAAAATCCGACTTCGGTGGCTGAAACAGCCATGGAAGAATACAACGAGAAAAATCCTGAAAATAAGATAGACCCTAATGAGGCAAGAAGCTCCGTATATGAAACTGCTATCTACATGGAAGATATCTACAAACATGAGACAGGCAATACAGGGATCCGACCAGGAGCTACCGTCGACGTTGCCATAGGTGACATAAACGGTGACGGACAGCCAAGCATAGCTGTAACGAAAATAGAAGACAAATCTAAATAGACCGTTTTCTAAACCACAATATTCACCAGCTTACCCAGAACATAAACCATCTTTTTAGGTGGTTTATTGTTTGTGAATTTCTGGACATTTTCGTCAGCCAGAGCCGCCGCTTCAACACCCTGCTTGTCCATATCACTCGGCAGTTCAAGTTTCGCACGAAGCTTGCCATTCACTTGAACTATAATAGTCATCGTATCACTCTTTAGATATTTTTCATCCCACTTTGGCCAGTGACCAACATGAACCGTATCATCATGACCCATTTCATGCCACAATTCCTCTGTGATATGCGGAGCAAAAGGCGCCAAAATCTGAATCAAGCTTTCTAATGCAAATCGCCAATTACTTGAATAGTCAATTCCTTGCGATTCTTTTATCTTATACAGACCATTGACCATTTCCATCATCGAAGCCACGGCCGTGTTAAACTTCTCATCTTCAATGTCACTAGTAACTTTTTTAATCGTCAAATGAGTTAATCGCAATAATTCTTGGGCTGTTTTTTCATTCGCGTCAAGAGAGTCGTTTGGGTTCTTATCAACGAACTCCTGAACCAAATTCCATGCTCGATTTAAGAATCGATAAGTTCCCGGAACACCACGAGGATCCCATGGCGCATCCATGTCATGAGGAGCGATGAACATTTCATAAACTCGCAACGCATCGGCGCCGTATCCGCTGTCCATAATCTCCATTGGGTCAATGACATTGCCCTTAGACTTGGACATTTTCTGACCGTCTGGCGCCATAATGTATGCATTGTACATCATTCGCTTAAAAGGTTCTGGAGTCGGAACGAGACCGAGCTTATAGAAAAATCGCATCCAAAAACGACTGTATAGCAAGTGAGCCACGGCGTGGTCGGCGCCATTGTAATAATCAACCGGCATCCAATGATTAATTCTCTCGGGATTCCATGCTTCATTATCATTGTGCGGGTCGAGATATCATAGAAATACCAACTAGAACAAGCATAGCCATCCAAAGTGTCAGTCTCACGTCGACCTTCTACCCAATTATCGCCGTCAGGCTTGTTTTCCGTAATCGGCACAGTTTTTCCAGTTTCAACATCCACCCAGACTCGCACCCAATCATCAACCTGGGCCAAAACGGAAGTATTACCGCCCGTTGGCTTAAAGTTCTCCACCTCTGGTAAAATCACCGGCAAGCACTCATCAGCCACGGCAATTGGCGCACGACCATCAACATGAACAATTGGAATCGGAGCGCCCCAATAGCGCTGACGAGAAATCAGCCAATCGCGCATTTTATACGTGGTTTTGCTTCGCCCAGAATTCTGCTGCTCCAGCCACGCAACAATTTGCTCGCGAGCATCCTCACTCCTGGTACCGTTAAATTGTCCGGAATTTATCAACTCACCTTCACCAGAATAACAGCCGGCGTCGGCTGAATATTCAGGCTTATCAATAACCTGGATAATCGGCAAGTCAAATTTCTCAGCAAACGCAAAATCGCGCTCGTCGTGTGCTGGCACCGCCATAACCGCGCCGGTTCCATAGCCACCCAAAACATAATCCGCCACCCAAATCGGCAATTTTTGACCATTGACTGGGTTTATGACATAACTTCCTGTAAATACGCCAGTTTTCTCTTTATTCTCTTGACGTTCAACATCAGATTTTTGCTGCGAAGCCTGGATATACGCTTCAACCTTTTCGCGCGTATCAGAATTGACCAACTGAGAAATCAGAGGATGCTCCGGCGCCAAAGCTACATACGTCGCGCCAAATAACGTGTCAGGCCGAGTTGTGAAAACTGTAATCTTGGAATCTTGACCGCTAACCGCAAATTCAACTTCCGCGCCGACCGATCGACCAATCCAATTCTTCTGCATGGTTTTAACCATTTCCGTCCAATCAAGCGCATCGGTTGCCTCTAAAATTTCATCTGCATACGCCGTAATTCGGAAAAACCACTGCTTGAGATTTCGCTTGGTTACAGGATTACCGCAGCGCCAACATTTGCCACCTTCAACCTGTTCGTTAGCAAGCACCGTGTTATCAGTTTCGCACCACCATTGTGGCTGCTCTTTTTGATATGCCAAATCGTGCTTATACAATTGCGTAAAAATCCACTGAGTCCATTTGTAATATTCTGGATCAGCTGTAGAAATTTCTTTTGTCCAATCATAACTAAACCCAAGTCGCTTCAATTGCTCCTTAAAGTGAACTTTCGCCTCATCGTGCGCTACACGTGGCGTTTTCCCGACTTTAATAGCGTAATTTTCAACCGGCAGACCAAAGCTGTCCCAGCCGATTGGATGATAGACATTATAGCCCTGCTGACGCTTGAATCGTGCCTTGATGTCGGCAAATTGAAAAGTACGACCGTGACCAATGTGAATTCCCGCCCCTGTAATCCCCGGAAGCATACTCAAACTGTAATATTTCGGCCGAGTCGTGTCATTAAAATCAACCGCGTAAGTACCGTCAGCCTCCCATTTGTTTTGCCATTTTTGTTCAATTTCTGTCGGATTATAGCGTCTCATATCTGTAATTATAGCAAATAATCCCGCTCATTACGAACGGGATTATTATTAGGCAATTAAGTTATTTACCTAGTCGAGGTTGATGATAATCCGCTCGAATACCCTTCCATAAAACCTTCTATAAACTCTTTCAAGCTCTCAGCGTCCGACGGTGCCTTAATCTCCTCAGACTTGTTCATGTTAATGTCAAATGAAATTTCTACAGAAGCCTTCTTGCTATCACCTTTCAACTCTAAGGCTTTCAGTTCATGAGATGACCTATCAACCCACACCTTCAATGAAGATTCGTCAATAGATGTCGATTCGTCATTGCTATCGTGACCATTCGATTTTCCACACTTACTGAGCGCCTTACCGACCGATGAATTCTTAAACTCTTCATCAAATTTTGACGAATTAGATTTATTATTACCTTGCAATTCAAAGCCGCGTCCGCCGTTACGATCACTAATCTTTGAATCTTTTATGGTGAATAAACTATTCTTTTTGATAAATCTGAGCCAATTCCTTGCGCGCGCTTTTCGTCACTTTGGATTTTTCTTCAGAGCGTTAATTCCACACTTGTATTCGCTACCGATTTCATCTGGAGAAATCTTCATCCACGTGTCGCTCATTTTATCTATCTCAGAACCCATCTTCTCCAAAGTCTGATCACGGTAAGTTTCTATTTGAGATCTTGATAGATTTCCGCCAGACGAAGACTCCATAACTATTTCAAGCAAAGTGCCATACAAATCCTTAAAGTTATTTATCTTCACGTATATCGTTCCGTCACTATCAAGAACCACATCACCTTTAAGAGGGATATTTTTCTCAACTCCCTTAACATTAAGCTTAGCGTCTATGTCTGCCTTTGATTTTCCCGAATCAGTAGCAGTCTTTACGTTTAGCTCTATTTTCCCCTGGTCGCGCATGTCAATAACTACCTTACCGTCGGCAGTCATCTTCTTTGTCATAATAGCATTAGATACAGCATCCGTAACCATCTTTTCTGGATTCTGCCACCACAAGAAATAAACTAGCACAGCAGAAATAATAGCAATAAGAGCTATAACTCCCAGCACTATGCCAATTATCAATCCCGTTTTCTTCTTTTTTGGTTGCATCGGTACGCCATTATATTGTGGCTGCGGTGCAGGTTGATTACCTTGATCCATATTCCCCTTGTTTTATATACCTTGAATTTAATATATCACATTAATCTTTAAATTGTGAGAAAAATTGGTTTTTCCTAGCAATCCACTCCGGCGTTTGCCTGACCAAGTATTTATCGTCCTCAGTGCTATGAAGGTTGATTTTTATAGATTCCTCTAGCCATACGCCGCCACTTGAGCCCTTAAACAGAGCAACGCCTTCAGATTTCAATTTGTCGCGCACGAAAGACCCAGCCTCGATAGCATTCTTACATTCCTTCACCTGACAACCTTTTTGACGAGCGGCCGGCGCCAAATATTGATTAGCTTTCTCACCAACCGTCACAACCCAATCCAACAAATCCGGGCTACAATGAGAACCAAGTTCAGCGTGAGCTTGCTCGAAAATCCCCTTTAAGCCATTCATATTGCCAAGTACAACAATTCGCTGCGGAGTCTCAATTCGATACAAAGATTGTAAAGCTGCCAAAGCAGTCAACGGCGTCGAGCTATAGCTATCATCAATCAGCCAAGTATTATCCGCACCCTTCAGCAAATTCATCCTGCCAGGCAGTGGACGCAAATTCTCTATACCTTTTTTTATATTCTCCTCAGTTTCACCAAACGCATAACCAATAGCTGCCGCCACGATCGCTGGACGAATATTATGCTCGCCGATTAGCTTAACATTGACTTCTAATCCATCAGGATTTTCTGGCGACATAATAAATCCGTGATGTCCATCTTTCAGGGAAAAATTACGATCGTCAAAATTATACTCCGCCACGGGATCACTTCCGTAAGTAGTGATATTAGGATTTGTCAAAAAACTAGCAAAACGCCCGTCAATGTCATCACGATTTATCATCGCCATTCGCGAGAAATTCGCCAGCGAAATCATCTCATTCGCCACTTCCTCCAAGGAATATTCAACCTGCATTCGACCATTTGTCACAGAAGTTACAACCGTAATATCTGGCACAACATAAGCCTTAAACCAATCGTTATAGCCAAGTTCCTTTGGATTAAATTCCTGAACAATCACCTGGACTTCCGGTTTTTCGGCCTTAATTCTCTTCTTTACGGCGCGCATCACTTTCCACCATTTGAACAAGCCTTTTTCGGGCATTTTCACGCCCATCATCTGAAGAAAAACATCAGCTTTTGTCTTAGGCTCTTCATTGCGAAGCTGAATATCAAATTGTTGTGCCAAAACCGTACCGATAGCTATTTTTGCACTAGCCTTTCCGGCGCTACCAGTTATCGCCACAAGCTTCACGTCTGGATGAACAGCAAAAAATTCTCGCACTAATTTTGCTAGTTTTTCTTCCCTCTTTTTTGAAACAGTAACCATAACTATATCATACCATAAGCATTATAGAAGAGCTGCTACGCGCCCACCCGGGGCATATTTGAATATGTGTTTGTCTTTCAATTGGCAAGCATAGGAGAATGCCCCTATGCGTACCAGCTCATGTTTAATTATGCATTATCACCCAAAAAAACACAAGCATCATTTCTCATTTTACATATTCTGGCAAAACTTTTCCAGCCAAAACTACCGCCATCAAAACTGCAAATCCACACATAATTGACGGAATTCCGATAATAGTCGATGGATCGATAATATTAACAAACGTCGTAGGTGCCATAAATAGAACATATCCCACAATCAACGAACCTAGAGAGCGCCGAATGTGTTTACTGGAGGTTTTGCCGCTAACATACGCATAAACAATTGCTGCAAATAATAGGCCGTAATAATACAAACCATACCACATTCCGACGCCCGGCTGGTTTTCAAAAATCACATAATTACCCAGGCAAGCTCCAGACTTAATTCCGTTAGCCTCCAATAGAAAATAGCTAATAAACATTGCGGCAAAAGTGTAACCAAGCACAGGAATCCATCGCCTCTTATCACCAGAAATTTCATATATCAAATGAATGCCCAGAGGCGGAAGCATGGTAATTGCAATATAGCCAAGTTTAGCCCAGCCGAGATTGTCCAGAAGGACCGCACCTTCACAAACGTTATATTCAGCCCATTGAAACAGCGCCAAACAGATCAACAGCATGATCACAATCTTCGTCACAGCATTCAATTTATATTTCCAAAAAGTATATATCGCCAGAATGATTTCAATCATCAACGTCGCCAACATTATCGCTGGAGAAAAACAATAGAGTCTCGGTTTTTTAATCTTATCTATGCGTAAATTATACATTAACTCATCCCGCGTTCTCTATTATTCTTAACAGTTCTTCTTCGTCAATGATTTTTGTGCCGTATTGCTCAGCCTTTTTCAATTTGCTAGCACCAACCTTACCACCAGCCACCAAATATGTCGTATCTTTAGAAACTGCGGCTTGAAAAACTCCACCGAGATTACGGATTTTATCCGCAGCAGCGTCGCGTCCCATAGATTTCAGAGTACCCGTGACGACAAAACTTTTTCCGCTCAAACCGCCAGATTTTTTATTAAACTGAGGAATAACTCCCAATTCTGTGAATTTATTGAGCAATTTTACATTATCCTCATCAGCAAACCACGCCACTACAGATTCAGCAACAATTTCACCCACGCCATCAACTTGCCGCAAATCATCAATCGTCGCTTTCGCCAAATTTTCCATGCTCTCAAAATGATTCGTCAAATCAATCGCCGTTTGTGCGCCAATATGACGAATTCCCAGACCGTACAAAAAATCGCTCTAATTCTGGGCGTTTTTTATCGGCAATTGCCGAGATTAACTTTTGTGCAGAAATATCAGCAAACCGATCCAGTTTCAACAAATCGTCCTTAGTGAGTGTGAAAATATCCGCCAAATCACCAACCAAACCATTGTCAATCAAAACTTCCACATTCTTTTCGCCAAGCGTATCAATATCAAGCGCACCCTTAGATGCGAAGTGCGCCAGAGCTCGCTTCAAAATCAGCGGACCACTAGAACCCTTAACTCGATAAACAGCCTCACCTTCCGGTCGCACAAATTCCAACTCCGGATATTGCCGTTTTAGCTCTGCTTTATAATCAATTGGCTCAGAATCTGCAGGTCGCAATTCCTTCAAGACACTCTCAACTTGCGGAATAATATCGCCAGCTTTAAAAATCACCACAGTGTCGCCTCGTCGAATATCCAAACGCTCAATTTCATCGGCGTTATGCAAACTGGCGTGCTGCACCGTAGTTCCCGCCACCACTACTGGATCGAACACAGCCACCGGAGTCGCCGCGCCAGTTCGCCCGATAGAGATTACTATATCCCGAACAATCGTCGTAGCTTCTTCAGCCGCATACTTATAAGCCACCGCCCCACGCGGATTTTTGCCCACCATCCCGAGATTGTCGTATATCTCTCGATCGTTAATCTTAACAACCAGCCCGTCCGTATTAAACGGCAAGTCATGACGCTTGTCGCTCCATTCGTCAACAAATTTCATCACGTCGGACAAATTGTCAAAAACGCTAGCCTGCTGATTGCGAGAAATCCCCAGCGCCGTCAAAGCCTCGTAAGCGAAACTATTCGTCGGAACTTCCGAACTATCATCGCGAATCACATCATATCCGCGAAAATGCAACGGGCGCGCCGCCACCAGCGCAGGATCTAATTGACGAATTGTCCCCGCAGCCAAATTGCGCGGATTAGCAAATGTAGGCAACCCTAGAGATTTCTGCTTTTTATTAAGCTCCTCAAAAATCCCTTTTCAGCATGACAATTTCGCCACGAATCTCTGTTCGACCACGCAAAAAATTTTCAAAACCCGCCGCTTCACGCAGACGAAGCGGTACGTTTTTAATAGTCCGAACATTATTCGTTACATCTTCACCAACAAAACTGTCGCCACGCGTTACAGCTTGGAATAGCACGCCATCGACATAAATCAACGCGCACGCCAATCCGTCCATTTTTATATCCGTAAAAAAATTCATGTCGCTGACCCGGTATCAATTTATCAGTTCGCTCAATCCACGCCTCAACTTCAACTTTATCGAAAACGTCATTCAAACTGACCATTCGGCGCGCGTGCTCTACTTTTTGAAAACCGTCGAGCAACTTATTTCCAACTCGCTGCGTAGGACTATCAATAGTAATTAGTTCCGGATGATCCGATTCAATTTTCTTCAGCTCATCCATCAGGCTGTCATAAACCGCATCACTCACACTCGGCTTATCTAAGGTGTAGTATTCGTAGCTATAACGATTTAACAGGTCTTTGATTTCGTCAATTCTTGGTTTTTTTGGTGTCACTTTCAACCACCTTTCTGTAGAACAAATAAACATACACAGAAATCATAATTATCGTTACGTAAAGTAAAATCAAGCCAGTTGTCGGGACAATTGGTAGCCAATCAATACCACTAATCCATCCCTTCAGCGCGCCGTCAAGCAGAATTACCGGAATCAGAACGACCGCCCACAAAAGCACAGACAGAACAACAGCCCACGCGAATCTCAGCAAAATCCTTAGTCTTCGACCCGTCACAATATCACCCGACAGACGCAGCGCATGAAACGGATACATTCCCGGCAATGTTACGATAATCATCGCAAAAACCGTAGAAGTCGCCCAATAGACGGACATCGCCACTATCAGAATCGCCGCACCGCCAGCCGCCATCAGAATCGGCGTTTGATTTAACACTCCCGAAGCATTGAGTGCGCTATAAATAATCACTGCCACTGCCGCCGGCACCATTTGAATTAGGAAAACTCCGATGACAATTATTAGCGCAATTATGGGCGATCCAGAACTGTACAAACCGTCACGCATTTTCGGTTTTTTACCAATTAAAATAGCTCGCGTCAGCCAAACGGACGACAGCCAAGTTAATAATCCCAGAAAGATTCCCGCCGCTTGCTGAACATTTCCACCAGCCGTTCCGCTACCAGAAATATAGCTAACCGCAACTCCAGAGAATAGGCTAATTGTTGTATAAATTCCGCCGAATCCATTTGACTCAGCCTGATTCATCACGTCTTTAAGTTGTTGGTATGTATCTTGCGACATGACACTAGCTAAGGCAAACGTCAATATCGACATAACGATAATTAACGCCAAAAAAGTCTTCTTATTTCGCCATACCAGACGACAGGCTTCACTGGTCAGCGACCAATATCCTGGAATTTTAAGATCTCGTTGGTAATCTCGCCGCTTAGTTAGCCGAAAACTACGATGAGGGCGACGCTGTAGAAAATTACGCCGCTGCTGATTTAATTTACTAAAGTCCCGTTTAATACCAGGCCACACACCTTTTTTATGATCAGCATTTGACTTCTTAGGATTCTTGATTACTCGTTTTTTGGAGGTTTTCGTCGCCATAATTACATCTTTGTTGCGTTATTTTTCAACCTTGCAATTCTGTCTTCTAGTGGTGGATGAGTACTAAATAGTTTCGAGAAAAATCCGGGTTTCAAAGGATTATTCATGAACAAATTGGCAGTGGAAGAACTTTGTTTTTGCATTGGTCTGCCGTATTGGCGCAATTTTTCCAGCGCGCTTGCTAGCCCTTCAGTATCTCGTGTCAATAGCACACCCGAAGCATCCGCCAGATATTCACGCTGTCTACTAACCGCCAATTGAGTTATTGTTGCCAAAAGCGGCGCCAATATAACCACGATCAGCCCGAGAGCGTAGACGATAGGATTAACATCTCTGTCACGATCGTCACTATAAAACATCATTCTAAGCGCCAAGTCCGCAACTAACCCAATTGCGCTAACCAGACCAAAAGCAATCATACTCACGCGGATGTCGTAATTCCGCACGTGGCTCATTTCATGCGCCATAACCGCCTCCAGCTCACGCTTGTCCATAATATCTAAAAGCCCAGTGGTTGCACCAACAATGGCGTGATTTGGGTCGCGACCAGTCGCAAAAGCATTTGGAGCTGGATCGTCGATGATGTAGACTTTCGGCATCGGCACACCAGAGGCGATAGACAAATTTTCCACCACTCGCCAAAGTTCAGGAGCGTCATTTTTACTAATTTCCTGAGCTCCAGTCATCATCATAGCCAACTTGCCGGCTATAAAATACTGCAACCAAGCATACAATATCGCACATATGAAAATGATGAGCGCCAGTGAATAGCTATCAGTTGCCGCCCCAATAAACAGACCAATAATTCCAATAATTATCACAAACACAGACATAATTAATATTGTGTTGCGTTTGTTTTGAGAAACTGCATTGTACATATGTTAATTATATCAAAAATCGCCCGCTAAAAATAGACGAGCGATTTTCATTTCAGGGTTCAATTAGAACTTTACTTCAACTGGATTTTCGACGCTTGCGCGATCCTCAACATCGAAGAATTCCTTAGCTTGGAAGCCAAACATTCCCGCGATGATATTTGTTGGGAAAGTCTGGATCTTCGTATTAAGGTCGCGAACACCACCGTTGTAGAATCGGCGAGCTGCTTGGATTTTATCCTCAGTATCAACCAATTCCTGCTGCAATTGCAAGAAGTTCTGGTTTGCTTTCAATTCTGGATAAGCCTCAGATACGGCAAACAAGCTCTTCAACGCGCCTTCCAAAGCATTTTCAGCCTTGGCGGTTTCAGCCACGCTGCCAGCATTCATGATTGCTGAACGAGCTTCTGCGACCTTCTCAAACACTTCTTTTTCGTGTGTAGCGTAGCCTTTTACCGAGTTGACCAAATTTGGAATCAAATCAGTTCGGCGCTTTAGCTGAACAGTAATATCACTCCACGCTTCTTCTACGCGGTTACGCAATACAACCAAACCATTGTACGCACCGATTACAACTCCTACGAGTACTAATAAAACTACCACTGTAACAATAAGTACAATTACCAATGGACTCATTTCTTACCTTTGTCCCTTTCCTATTCAATATTACTTTCTTTACAACTTTGGTGCGCAAGGCGGGAATCGAACCCGCACGACTTTTGGTCAAGGGATTTTAAGTCCCTCGCGTCTACCAATTCCGCCACTCGCGCTTATTTATATACAATCCAGGCACTTACGCGCCAGACTGCTTATATTATACTATACTCACTAAGTAAAGTGTACAATTTTCGCAAAATAAAAATAGCCCAATACTCAGGACTATTTATCAAAAATTGGAGGCACGTACGAGAGTCGAACTCGTCTAAAAGGTTTTGCAGACCTCTGCGTAACCGCTCCGCCAACGCGCCACCGCTTTTATTATATCAGATTTTACAAAACATATCACAAACAATTCATCCAATAATTGCAATATGTTTGGTGCGAGCGAGAAGACTTGAACTTCCACGAGCGCAATGCTCACTAGCCCCTCAAGCTAGCGCGTCTACCAATTCCGCCACGCCCGCATAACCACTTACCATTATACCCGATTACGGGGTTTTGTAAACGGACTTTTTCTCTGTCGCCCAATATTGAACATCGACATAGCGATCGACGGGATTGACAACTTCGGTGCTTGCGTCGAGAGCCTTAACGTTCCGAATATGGATATAGTCAAACTTCGGCTGATATAAGGCAATCGCCGGGGCGTCTGCTTGCCAAATGGCAGTGAACTTCGCGTAACGATCAGCGCGTTGCTTCGCTGAGATTTTAGATCGGCCGCTCTCCAAAGCATCGTCCGCTATCGCGTTATTGTAATTGGAGAAATTCAAACCATTGTTGGTTGCCTGTGAAGAATGCCAATAGGCGTAAACATCAGGGTCGCCACCCAAGGAGAGCTCATAAACCAACACATCAAAATTGCGCGGCTGCAAAACTGTCTGAAGAATATTTTGAGTGGCGTCGTTCGGATCGACAACTTTAATATCCGATTCTATATTCAGCTCGTCATACCAAACTTGAGCCAAATACCTGGCGACCTTTTCGTAATTGCTATTCTTTAAAACAACCATGTTGAGCTTTAACTTATCATTTCCCTTCTGGCGAACATTATTCACACTCTTCCAACCCTCAGCATCAAGTAGAGATTTCGCTTTCTTGACGTCATAACTAGACGAGTTCGAACTCTTTCCAAGGAATTTGTTAAGCGTTGGGCCAGATAATTCCTCTGTAGATAATGACAAAGACTGGCGCAGCTTGGATGTGTCAACACTGAGAGACAAAGCTTGACGAACAGCTTTTGATCGCAAGAACTGGCTATTATTGTTAAACAGTGCGTAAACTCCGTTATTCAAAGAATGCGCCTCTGCAGCATACATAGATTTCACCTCGGCGGATTGATCGTTATAAATCAATTCTGGAGTTCCTGTAATTTCTCGCGTACGCAAACTTTTCGCAATATCATCCTGCGTCGGATACGCGTACAACTGGAATCGCTCTAACTTAGGCGTGCCGCCATAATAATTGCTATTCGACTGCAAATATAGCACTTTTTTACTACCATCGCTCGTTACATTCTGCAACAACCTAAAGGCGAATGGACCACTGGATATAGGCGACTTATTAAAATCATGTTCACGTAAATTCGACGGTTTAACGTCTTTTAATATATGCTTAGGGATAATCGGAAATGTCAAAGCGTGGACAAACGGCGAATATGACGACGGCAAGATAAACTTCACCGAATCGTCAGACACTTTCTCGAATTTTATAGACTTCCAGCCAGATATCTCAGCTCCAACTTCTGGATTCGCTAATAGTTTCAGTGTAAAGATTACGTCGTCCGCCGTTAAATCTTGCCCGTCTGACCACTTCAAGCCCTTCTTCAGCTTAACCGTATATTCAGTTTCTTTATCGTTCACGCTGATGCTATCCGCCATGTCAGCCTTTATATTGCCCGTTGAGTCATATCGGTACAAACTTGAAAATAGCAATTTCGCGGCGGATTTTTCAGCATTGGTTTTTGCGAAAATCGGATTTAGGTTTTCCAAAGGACCTAGCACACCCTCAGAATATGATCCGCCAGAAGTGTACGCCATTGTCGTGAAAGAATTGCGAGAAATATGCCACTGCACCGCACTGGCGCCAATCATCACCAATACTAGAATAATCCAGACAGAAACCCGACGTCGCACATTAGACAAACGGTCCAGCCTGGACGTCACGAATTTATGCGCATGACGCAAGCTTCCCTTTTCAATCTTGCGCAGACGTTTATTGACATCTTTGCTAGAAACTTTTAGCCGCGCAAAACGATTCCATGACGAATTATCCGAGCTCAAATCTATTCTCCTATTTTTGCAATCCCGGCAAAATCATACTTGCCAAAATCGATAGCACAAAAATCACCGCAAAAACAATAGTTACGTCGAACAAGTTTTTGTCAAATCCGCGACGAGTAGTGAATAATTCCCCAGATGAACCAAACCCTGCCCCCAAGCTTGCACCTCGCTGCTGTAACAAAATTGCGATAATCATTAGTACAGCAGACCCCAGCGTCACGTACGGTAAAATTGTATCAATTGACATATTACTCCTTTTCTTCCCGCTGCAAAACCAGCGCGCTACTTATAATATAGTTTACCAAACTCAATATAATCCCGGCAATAATTGAATGCGCAAAAGTCATAGAAATTCCTGGCGCCAAAGCGAGCGAGATATAAACCATAAAGCCGTTCACAATTAAGGTAAACAATCCTAAAGTCAATAGAATTGCTGGCAGGGCTAGAATTGTAACGATTGGCTTCAATACGCTATTCACTACCGAAAATATCAACCCAGCCACCATAAATGTCCACGCAGAAGTTGCGCCCGGAGTTTCATTTCCAAGCAGTCGCACCGCAACCCAAATACCTACCGAATTAAGAATTAGCCGAATTAAAAACGTCGCAAATTGTCTTTTCATTAGTCTTATTATATATAATTTATGCTTTATTGTCGATTGGTCGCCCAAACTTAAGACAATCGTTTAATCAAATCTGCCTTTTTAGCACCAACTTCCGCCTGCAATTCCGCATAATCTGCCTCAATAATTTTTTTCACACTACCAAACTTCCTCAACAATTTCGCACGCGTCTTTGGACCAATTCCCGGAATTTCTTCCAGTTGGTTTTTCGTCTGATTTTTGACGCTTCAGCGCCGTATGATAGCTCACGGCAAATCGGTGCGACTCGTCACGAATCCGCTGGAAAAAGCTTGACAATGTCCGTTGTCGCAATAGAACTTTTTGTAAAATTGTCCCGGCTGGAATCGCCATCGATATCAGAACCTCGTAGATTCTTTGAATGCGAGCCTGCGTTGCGCTGAGCAGGATGCAAATTCACTACATACACATCATTATCTTCGTGAATAGCGACATCCTGATAAATAGATTTTTGCAACTCTTCAATGCGCGTTACGTCAATTTGTGAGCCAGTTTTATGAATAATAATTTCTTCCTCGCGCTTAGCGATACTAATAATCGGCAATTTTATTCCACGCTCATCCCTCGCCTTAATCGCCGCCGAAAGTTGACCTTTTCCGCCGTCAATCAATAACAAATCCGGACAGCCCCAGCTTTTGATATTTCGCTCACCAAGCCGCCTAAAAATCACCTCGTACATATTTCCAGTGTCGTCGTTTTTTTCACTCACCTTAAATTTGCGGTATTCCGCACGGTCGCTCGCGCCATTCGTAAAGACCACCATACTCGCCACAACCTGACGTCCGCTCATGTGCGAGATATCATAGCCCCTCAATTCGCACTGGAATATTTTTTAAGCCAAGTAGTTTCGCTAAATCAGCCAGTGCCTTGTCTTTTGAAATATCCAAAAATTCCTTGTCGCCAAACATAACGCGCCGTTGAAGCTCTTGCATAACGCGCAACTTATTCCTCAGACTTGCCGCCCGCTCAAAATCATGAAGCCCCGCAGCCGTTTTCATATCACGCTCCAGCTCCACAGCAATAGCCTTGCGGTTTCCCTTGATATAACTTATCAATTTACGCAAACCAGCTTTATACGCGTCCGAACCATCACTTATCTTCGGACTTAAACCTAAATCCTCATCCAACTTTGATTGCCCAGGGCGTCTTTGATGAGTGAGATACGGAAAAATTCGCCTCAAATAGCGCAATGCCTTTTTTAACGCAAAACCATTATAGAATGGACCAAAATAATCCGCACCATCATCGGCAGGATTCCGCGTAAAACTGACCGTCGGCCAATCGCTTTTCATATCAATCCGAACGTACATCTGAGACTTGTCGTCGCGCAACAGAACGTTGTATCGCGGCATATATCGCTTGATCATCTCACTTTCCAAAAACAGCGCATCAACCTCACTCTCAGTTTCAATCCAATCAGTATCAAAAATCTCCGCCACCAGCGCCATAGTTTTATTATCTCGCCCGCGCGAATCTTGAAAATACTGACGTACGCGATTTTTAAGAACCGCCGCCTCACCAACATAAATTACCTCGCCGCTCGCCGACTTATGAAAATAAACACCGGGCGTTCGCGGCAAAGTTTTCAGTTTGGCTTGCAATGCTTGATTCATTAAATATATTACAATCTAAACACACCAATTATGCAAGCATTCTTTTAGTGATCAGCTCAATTTTCCAGCCACTTTTTGAGAACTATCGCTTGATTATGTTCCGCATCTTTGGCTCCATATAACAGCGTAACTGCAGATTGTTTACTCCAATTATTCTTCGCCTCGGCAGCCGCAGGATTACCATCCAACTCCTTCACATAACGACGAGAAAATTCCGGGAATTTTTCTGGATCGTGATTAAACCATTTACGTAATTCATCGGTCGGGGCAATTTCTTTATTCCACTCGTCCAATGCAGCTCGTTCTTTGCTAATTCCTCGCGGCCACAATCGATCGACCAACACACGATAACTATCGTCCGACGCGGTCGACCCATAAATCCGTTCAATTTTATACCTTGTCATAATTTCATATAACTACAAATTATTGATCAGATCAATAAAAAGCGAAAGCTAACCATTCTTCAATATTTAATCAACACTACGTAAATATTCCTCCAAAAACCCACTCCAGTCGGGCGCATTCTTCTCGCGGAAATAGGCGCGAAGAAAATCAACCATAATTTGATGACGATTCTCCGCTTCTATTCGCCCCGGTTCAGTCAACATCAAACCTTTCAATTTCAACAGCTTCTCAAAAGAAGTGATTGATAAATCCGTCAGTGTCATGCGTATTGCCATCAGCGTTATATTCGTGCGCCGCCAAATTGACATTCGGCCAGACTTTAGGATCAAAAATCCGACCGCCGTGATGACAAGCATAAGTCAACGCCCGCTCAATGCCGACCGCACCAATAGCATCACACATATCAGCGTCAGACGCTAATTTCCCCGCCAGCCGCTGCGGCTGCTTGCCGTTCAGCCGTTTGCTATAACCAATCGCCGCAATATTTTCCAGCACAACCCGACTTAAATCATCAGCTATCTCTGCCTGCGCCATAATATTTACCGCGTTCGTCAATTTTTCCGCCTGCGTTTTACCGACTAATTTATAATCATCAACATCATGCAGCCAAGCTGTCAACAGCACTTCTTGCAGATTCACTGATTCGTTGCATTCGTTAGCGAAACGCTCTGCCAGCAACGCCACTCGCTCAACATGATCATCAGCATGCCCCGAAGTGTCGCCACCCAGCAACTGACGAACTTTAGTCTTTACTATTTCAAGCTGGGCAATCTGTCGATCGTTCATACTCATATTATACATAAAAGCAGAGTCGCACTACAACAACGACTCCCTAACTATAGATTGCAAAACCGGCACAACATCTATTTCAAACCACGGATTACGCTTACGCCAGCCAATGTTAAGCGGCGATGGATGAACCAACGGAAAATAATCTGGTAAATATGCATCGAAATTAGATACGGTTGCCGTTAAGTTACGTTCAGCGCGATGATTCAAATAGTATTTCTGAGCATAAGACCCAACCAATATAATCAATCGCACATTCGGCATTTGAGCCAACAAACGCGGATGCCACTTTCTAGCAAAATCCAGGCGTGGCGGCAAATCCACAAGCCTCGTATATGGGCGGATGTTTATTCTCAATTATTTCTAAATTCTTTTTAACATTTTATTTTAAAAACTAATGCATTTTCATATCCTTCAATTAACATCTTAGAGATTTTTATTTCTGATCGCTTTCTTATGGCATAAAAATTCCTCCTGATCAGTTTTTCTTAACCATAATCAGGAGGTTTCTATACACAGAATTTTACACAGTCTCAAATATCTAGTACTTCTACTATCTCTTCTCTTTTTCTTTCATTATAATTTTTTGATTACTTCTTCATCTAAGTATTTCGAGAAATCATCCAATTCAGATGTTACTTCAAATATTATATTATGATTTTTATCACTTAAATCAAAACTCGAATCATATTTTGTTTTATCTGACCAATAATTCCAATTTATATCTGCCCTTTCATAATATACATAATTTCTTTTTGGAGTTACAAACACTCTTTTATTAATGAGTTTTTTTCCCATCTTCTGCTTTTAAACATTTCAGAATATAATTTTATTCCTTTGAATACTTTATAATCACTAATAGTATCATTTGAAACATTTAATCTAATATCTTCATACTTCATAAAAACACCTTCTTATGTTAATCAATTTTACTATATTATCAACACTGATAAAAGTAAATTAATTGTTACTTTTCTCAATAATATCAAATATATTCTCCATATTACAATTATGTCATAAAAGCGTTAGTTAGTAAAGTGTATTCTTTAGGGAAGATGATCTATATTAAGCCACCGGGCTTCCATTATTTCAAAGTTGCATTTTATGTCATAATCAGACGCGTGCGCCACAAAAACTCGAACTGAAAATTTGGCATATGATTCATGAGAATTAGCTTTTCCGAGATATCGCAGATTATGTATCTTTAATCCAATTTCTTCCAAGACTTCTCTAACGGCAGCCTGCTCATAACTCTCATTATATTTCACCCCGCCTCCTGGCAAAGCCCATTCTTGACGACTAAAGCGGCTTCTAACTAATAAAATCTTACCATCATCACGATAAACAATCACCCGTACGCGGTCCTTCTTCGGTGCAATCCTAAAAATTAGCGACATGACGCATGCAGTTCCACGAAAAACCGCCCGCGCGAATGAGCTAAACATCTCGCCAACTATCGATCCTTTGCGAGACATAATTAGTAGAAACTTTCTCCTTTGGCGACAGTTTATTCTGTGGTTACGCCGTCAAAATCTTCTTCGTTAGCCTCCGCTTCTTCGCGAGTCGCCCGAACGATTCCATCTTTGTGATGTGCTGGACTATAAATCGTGTAGAGCTTAAGTGGCTCATCGCCGATATTTATCACATTATGCTCAGCTCCCGCCGGCACAATAATAGCACTACCGTCAGAAACAGCATATTCATTGCCATCAATCAAAACCTTACCTTCGCCAGACTCAAATCTGAAAAACTGATCATTCTCCTCGTGAATCTCCGAACCAATTTCCCCACCAACGGGCAGGCTCATCAACACCAATTGGCAATGCTTCGCAGTATATAGAACCTGACGAAAATTATCATTTTCTAATGTAAGCTCTTCGATATTTCCACTAAAACCCTTCATAAATCCCCCTCCTATTTTTTTATTTCGCAGCTTTTTCCAAAGCGTCAATCAACGTCTGCTTTGGCTTCATGCCGATCATTTCGACAACTTCCTCGCCGCCAACAAAAATCTTCATGTTTGGAATTCCCTGCACGCGATATTCCATAGCCAATTGCGCATTTTCTTGGCTTGCTTCAGTGTCAACTTTAACAATATCAAACTCTGTTTCTTCAGCAATTTGATGCAAAAGCGGAGCCATTGCACGACATGGCGGACACCACGGCGCCCAAAAATCAACTAGTACAGGACCGTCGCTTTTTTTAGCACCTTATCTTCGAATTCTTGCTTCGTTGTAATTTCATATAAAGCCATTATTTCCTCCTTTTCTGGCATTTTTTACAAACTCCCGTCACAACCAACGGGCCGTCAATATAACAATCGCTAATTTCATGCGCAATCTGTTTTCTCATCTCATCGGCAATTTTAATATCCATCAAGCCATCACAATCGCTGCACACAAAATGATCGTGATCGCCCTTACGAACATCATATCGCAAGCAACCCTTTCTTGTCTGCGGCGCCAAACCAATCGTCCCGTCGCCGCACAGGCGCTGAGTTATTCGATGCACCGTCGTGTCGCTGACTTCAGGATGAATGCTCCGCAATTCCTGAGCAATTTCCGCATTCGTCGCGTGATGCTTGCTCTTTAAAATCGCCATCACATCATTCGTGTATTTTGTTGATCGCCTAACAATTTGCGTCATGTTCCTATTGTAAAGTATTTACAATAAATAAACAAGGCCTTTGCTCCACAAATTGACTTATATCTATATATTCCATATAATAGTCAAAGTCTATGAACTCCCGACGACGAGTTCCTCTAATATACATTTTGAATGATTAAGAACGCTCAGTTTTCTGCGCAGTTTATAAATACTAATTTATTATCGAAAGGAATTGATTTGAAAAACAAACCAAACAGCAAAGAAATATTTCGTCTATTCTGGAAAACGTCAGCACCATACAAACACCGCCGAAACTTGGCAATATTTTTTGCAATGCTCACACTCGTGGTTACTATTTTTGTCGGCCCACTTATAATTGCTCAACTTCTTAGTATTATCCAACATAATCAGTTACACGACTCAAAAAACCTATGGACACTAATTGCTTTATATAGCGTCAGTGGATTGTGGTCAAGCGTCATCGGCTGGCGATTAGTTTTATATCTCGTCTGGACATTTGAAACCGCCATGCAACGAGATTTATACGCTCAGTGCTTCAGCAAATTGACCAACCAAACATTATTCTTCCACTCAAATAAATTCGGCGGGTCGCTCGTTAGCCAAACAAATAAATTAGTCGGCGCGGTGGAAAGTTTTTGGGACACGATAATTTGGTCAGTTTTGCCGCTAGTTGTTTCACTGGTCGGTTCAATAATTGTCCTGTCAACCCTTCTTTGGCAATACGCGTTATTCTTACTCATCTTCTCAATTGTTTTCAGTATCGTCGTTTATTACGGATCCAAGCCAATGGCGAAATTGACAAAAAAAGAAGCCAAGGCCAGCAATAAATTGAACGGACAATTAGCCGACGTAATTTCAAATGTTCTAGCAGTCAAGTCGTCCGGCGCCGAAGCTACGGAACAGAAATTTTTCGCAAAAACCGTCAGTTCTTGGCGAAATTCAAGTCTCGACGTAATGCGCGGATTTTTGAAAGTCAGCACCGTGTATTCGTCAATCAACATGGTTATTAAAATTGGAGCAATCGCCTTCGCAGTGTACGCAGCCCAGAATAATTTGGTGTCAGTGGCGTCTGTTTATCTCATCATCACTTACACCGGTAGTGTCGCGCATGAATTATGGAACATGAACGGAATTATGCGCAATTACAACCGAATTATCGGTAACGCAAATGACATGGTAGAAATCTTACAAACGCCAACAACATTGATTGATAAAAGCGATTTGAAACTAAAAGTTACAAACGGCGAAATTTCCATGGATAAAATAACTTTCACGCACGACGAGGGTCAAGGCGACACTCTATTCCACGACTTTTCTCTGGATATTAAACCGGGCGAAAAAATAGGTTTGGTTGGAGCGAGCGGTTCTGGAAAAACTACACTCACCAAATTGCTATTACGCTTCGCTGATATTGACTCGGGAAAAATTACCATCGACGGACAAGATATTTCCGAAGTCACCCAAGCAAGCCTGCGCGCCAAAATCGCTTACGTACCGCAAGAGCCATTACTATTCCACCGCTCCGTGCGCGAAAAACATTGCTTACGGCCGACCTGATGCAACTGACGCAGAAATTGAAGAAGCCGCCAAAAAAGCTGGCGCTTACGATTTTATCGTTGGACTTAAAGACGGTTTTGACACAATGGTTGGCGAGTGCGGAATTAAATTATCTGGCGGACAGCGACAACGAGTTGCAATTGCCAGGGCAATCCTAAAAAGATGCGCCAATTCTAGTCCTCGACGAGGCGACTTCAGCGCTAGATTCTGAGTCGGAAGCGTTGATCCAAAAATCCTTGGAAACGTTGATGGAGAATCGAACCTCAATTGTCATCGCCCATCGATTATCTACAATTGCCAAGTTGGATCGTATAATTGTCCTGAAGGATGGAAAAATTGTCGAGGACGGATCGCACGACGAACTCATCAATAAAAAACGCGGCGTTTACGCAAAATTATGGGCGCGACAATCTGGCGGATTTATTGAAGAATAGTCCAATCTGCATACGCCAATCATGCTATAATTAAGATATGGAATCTTTTAGTTCACTTGATAACTAGCTTCGGCGTATTCGCAATTTTATTAGTAGTTTTCGCAGAATCTGGCCTATTAATCGGGTTTGTTCTACCCGGCGACAGCCTACTCTTCACTGCTGGATACATGGTTCAACAAAATCCTCAGCACATTGACATTCACATTTTTGCGCTTTTGGTTTTTGCGGCGGCAGTGCTGGGCGACAGTGTTGGTTATAGTTTTGGTCACAAAGTTGGACGCAAGTTGTTTGAAAAAGAAAATTCCCGATTCTTCAAGAAAAAATATTTGGAGCAAACAGAAAAGTTTTACGACAAGCACGGCTCAGCAACAATCGTCCTGGCTCGATTTGTACCAATTGTAAGAACCTTCGCCCCAATCGTTGCCGGCGCCAGTAAAATGCACTATAAAACATTCTTAACTTTCAATCTTATCGGCGGATTTCTTTGGTCGTCAGCATTCGTTTATCTAGGCTTCTATGCTGGCGAGTTTTTGACCAAAGCAGGCGTAAATATTGAAGTTGCAGCAATCCTCATCATCTTCCTGTCTGTCTCACCAATGGCTATTCACGCTTTGAAACAGCCAAACACTCGTGCTTTATTAAGAAAACAATTGTCGGTTCTCCTCTCAAAAACCAAGCGTAAAAAATAATCTTAAAGCATCTTTTTCAGATATTTGCCAGTGAACGAATTTGACACCTTGGCAATATCTTCAGGTGTACCGCAAGCCACAACAGTACCGCCACCAATTCCGCCTTCTGGACCCATATCAATTATCCAGTCGGCTGACTTTATGACGTCCAAATTATGTTCAATGATAATCATACTATTGCCACCCTCAACCAATTGCTGTAAAATCCCCAACAGTCGCTTTACGTCAGCAGAATGAAGCCCGGTGGTCGGCTCGTCCAGAATGTACATAGTTTTCCCGGTGGAACGCTTGGAAAGTTCCGTTGCCAATTTAATTCGCTGCGCCTCACCGCCTGAAAAAGTAGTTGCTGGCTGACCAAGTTTAATATAGCCAAGCCCAACCTCAACCAACGTCTGAAGTTTTCGCGCAATATTCGGCACACTGTCAAAAAACTCCGCCGCTTGATCAATCGTCATATCCAGAACATCAGCAATCGTCTTGTCTTTATACTTAATTTCCAGCGCCTCGCGATTATAACGCTTGCCGTGACATTCGTCACATTGAACGTAAACGTCCGGCAAAAAGTGCATTTCAATTTTTATCACACCATCACCCTGACAATTTTCGCAGCGACCGCCTTTGACATTAAAGCTAAAGCGCCCAGATTTATAGCCCCGAACGTTAGCCTCGGGCGTGCTAGCAAAAAGCTCGCGAATCGGCGTAAAAATCCCAGTATATGTTGCTGGATTAGAGCGCGGCGTTCGACCAATTGGCGACTGATCTATGACAATCGTCTTATCAAGCAAATTCACACCTTCTATGGCATCGTGCAATCCTGGCGCCGTCGTTGCGCGATTAAGTTCCGCCGCTAATTCCCGCGCCACAATGTCATTCACTAGCGTCGACTTTCCGCTACCAGAAACGCCAGACACTACAGTCATCAAGCCCAAAGGAAACTCCACGTCAATGTTCTTAAGATTATTTTCGCGAGCGCCACGAACAATCAACTTTCTATCTTTCACGACTTTGCGACGTTTTTTCGGAACGGCAATTTTTCCACCCCAGATAAATAGCAACCCGTTATACTATTCTTATTTTTCGCAACAATTTCAGGCGTCCCCATTGCCACTACTTCACCGCCATTCGCACCAGCTCCCGGTCCCATATCAACCAGAAAATCACTCTGGCGAATCGTGTCCTCGTCATGCTCAACCACCAGCACAGAATTTCCCAGATCTCGAAGACGCTTCAACATATCAATCAACTTGTCGTTGTCGCGTTGATGAAGTCCAATTGACGGCTCGTCCAGCACATAAAGCACACCCTGAAGTCCAGCGCCAATTTGCGTCGCCAAGCGAATTCGCTGCGCCTCGCCACCGCTCAATGTATTAGCCGCTCGACTTAGCTCCAAATAATTCAGCCCAACATTACTCATAAACGCCAAACGAGATTTAATTTCCTTCACAATCAAGCGAGCAATCGTCATTTCTTGCTCGGTCAATTGAAGCTTATTGTCAAACAAATCCAACGCGTCATCAACACTCAAATCGCACACATCAACGATATTCAATTCATGAACCGTCACCGCCAAAACCACAGGTTTCAGGCGCGCACCTTTACAGGCATAACAATCCCTCTCGCGCATAAATCGCTCAATATCTCGTCGCATAAAATCGCTATCAGTTTCTTTCCAGCGCCTCTCCAGATTAGGAATAACGCCCTCATAAGTCGTATCGTAATGTCGACTGCCGCCCAAATCAACGCGATATTTTTTTGGTCGCCAGTTCCGTATAATATTTTATGTTTAGCATCATCAGAAAGCTTGCCTACGGGAACTTTCAAGCTAAAAGCCGTGCGCCTCAGCAACAGACGCCAATCGCTTCATATTCCAAGCGTCAGAATTCATTCGATTATAAGGTCGAATCGCGCCTTCGGAAATTGTCAAATTGTTATTAAAGACCAATTCTGGATCAACCTCCAACCTCGACCCCAAACCCGTACACACAGGACAAGCTCCCTGCGGCGCGTTAAAACTAAACAATCGCGGCTCCAGCTCTGGGATATCGACATCAGGATGATCAACACAAGCGTATCTCTGCGAAAATGTCTTCACTTCGTCGCTATCCGCATCCAAAACCTCGATAACTCCCTGACCCAGATCCAGCGCTTGCTCGACGCTCTGACTTAGTCGAGATCGCATTTCTGCCGTCAATGCCAACCTATCAACCACCAGCTCGATATTGTGCTTGTAGCTTTTTGCAGCTCCGGAAATTCATCCAGCGCATACACCACGCCGTCCACGCGAACCCTGGCATAACCAAGTCGCTGATATTGCTCCGGAATATGCGCAAACTCGCCTTTTTTATTCTTAACAATTGGCGCCAATAGCAAAATTCGCTTATCAACAAATTGTCGCAGAATCTCGTCAATAATCACCTCGGTCGTGCGACGCGTCACTTCATTGCCACAAATCGGACAATGCGGCACGCCAATTCGCGCAAATAGAAGCCTAAGATAATCATATATTTCGGTAACTGTAGCCACGGTCGAGCGCGGATTGCGGCTAGTCGACTTCTGGTCAATTGAAATCGCTGGACTAAGCCCTTCAATCGAATCAACATCAGGCTTATCCATCGTACCCAAGAATTGGCGCGCATAGGAATTAAGACTCTCCATATAACGGCGCTGACCTTCGGCATAAATCGTGTCAAATGCCAAACTGGATTTCCCAGACCCACTAAGCCCAGTAATCACCACCAGCTTATCTCGCGGAATCTCAATATCTACATTTTTTAGATTATGCTCACGAGCACCTTTAACACGAATTACCTCTGTCATAACCGCTATATTATACAGGTTTTTGACAATTTTTTCCAGTCCAAATATCGACGCAAATCAGAGTTAAAACACATTACGCTTATGATTGCAAGTCAATATCTTATTTGTTACAGTTAGATCTATGAGAAAGCTGGGCATTTACTTAATTATGATCATCGGAGCGATACTACTCGCACCTTTTGTAATTGACCAACTTTTTTTCTTCTTTTTTCTAGGAAAAATCCCCTTCACGAACATCAGTCTGCCCGCAATTTTTAATGGTTATTTTTCTGGGCAATTATTGTACCATCAGCAATTATCCTCAGAAAATCACTTTCTGCCCTGTTCTGGGAGTTCATTAGCATTGCCGGCGAAATCGCACAACGACGAATCAACAGAAAAATCCGTTATTTTACACCAAACCAAAAAAGCGAACTTATTTTATTATCAATTTATCTACTTTCCAGTACGAAAAAGAGCGAGCCTTATGATGAGATTGAATCTCAAAAGCTCGCTCCGTCTATGACCCTAATTTTTTACAGCCGTTTTCTCAATACCAACGCACCAGCTGCAACAGCCACAACGGCTAGTCCGCCGATTGTCCAAGTTGAAGCTCCTGTTTCAGCAAGATTTGATGTTTTTCTGGTTTTTTTACTGGAAGTGGATGACGATGCCACAGTAGTTGAAGCACCCGAGGATGAAGATCCTGCGGATGGGGTGACAGCTCCGCTCGTACCTGAGCCGGTACCGCCAGGAGTTACGGGTGGGGGCGTTGGTAGAGTTGCTAGTCGATAGATATTGTTATTTGGTGACACGGCCAACAGTTTGCGACCGTCAGCTGACATAGCAACATCATCGCCAGAACGAGTCTCAAAAACTTTATCGCCCCATTTCTGCCAAGTTTTACCACCGTCAGTTGATATAAGCATCGGTCCAGCCGGATCATCTGGGGCGGTAGGCTGCAGTGTAGCTATTATTTTTTTACCATCATTACTGATATACTCTATCTTATTAGCAGAGTCACTACCTACATGAGGGTACTCTGGAATTAAAGACCAGTTGGTGCCTCCATCCAAAGACATATTCCAGCCATTAGTCATACTCTTAGCATCATCGCTAAACACCACATCTTGAAACACCTCCTCCTCTTTAATGACTGACCAAGTCAGACCATAATCAGTCGACCACTCCAAAAAAAGATCTGGTATAATCTCTGTACACCATTTTTCCCGCCATTAAATATTCTACTAGGACACTTATTGCCCTTCTGAATCCACGTCTGTCCGTTATCAGTAGAAATGTAAAGAGGTGGGCGCCCCACCGACCACACCTAGCCAGAGTAGATCCGTCGGGACTCATAAAAACTCCGTAGTCTCCACTCATCGGCGTACTTAAGGTAGACCAATTGCGACCGCCATTAGTCGACAAATAAGTAACGCCACCCCTTCTATCAGCAGCTTGGATCCATCTGTGTTTGAACTAATATACCAGCCGGAATCATCTGGCATATCAAAACTATCCCAATTCACGCCATCATCCGAAGACACAAAAAAAGCTTGGCTTTATTAGTTCCGTAATTTCTACGTAGGGCAAATATTTTTTTGACCCATCCCTACTAATGTTCATGTCTTGCAGACGACCATCTCCCGGTATAACTATATCCTTCCACGTATACTTAGGAGACTCCTCCGCCCTAACCAAAGGGGACAGGATCGCCGACACTGATAGCGCAAATGCGAATATTAAGGATAACATCCCCCTATGTATTATGTATTTTTTACTCTTAGTTAACATTACCCCTCCAATTTGTTTTTTAGCATACACAATTATTACCACAACTTTAGCATAACCATATACCAAAAGTCAACGAAGTGTAGAGGCTCGCGAGACTGACAATAACATCTACAGCCGTTTTCTCAGCACCAACACACCAGCTGCGACAGCTATAACAGCTACCCCACCAACTACCCAAACAGAGACTCCTGTTTCCGCAAGGTTTGATGATAATTTTTCTGGTTTTTTACTGGAAGTGGATGATGATGTAGTGACTGAAGCGCCCGAAGACGCAGAGCCTGTGGATGGAGCTGTTGGAGTGGTAGTTCCGCCTGCACCTGTACCGGTGCCACCGGGAGTTACGGGCTGAGGCCTTGGTAGAATTGCTAGGCGATAGACGGGCTTAATATCCGGGTATGTAACTTGCGATGTTGCGAATATCTTAGACCCATCAGCAGATATAGAGACAGACGAGGAAGAGATGCTCTCATCCCCCCATTTTTGCCAAGTTTTACCTCCATTTGAAGATACAAAAACCGGCAAAAGCGGATCATCTATAGAGTCATCCCTAAACGTAATAAACAGTTTTTTACCATCATTACTAATACCGCCAAGTTCGGCAGTGCGTATAGTGTCTATAGGATACTCGGGCAACTGAACCCAGTTGGCGCCGCCGTCTATAGACGTGCGAAAACCGTCAAACACGCTTTTACCGTCAGAACTGAAGCTAACACGACCAGCAGAGCCCCCAATCGTAGACCAAGTCATGCCATAGTCGGTAGATTGTCGTAACGTACCGTCATTACTCCGGCGAGCCATCTTTCCGCCATTAAAGACATAGTCGGGATATTCATCTCCCTTTGGAATCCAAGTATTGCCGTCATCAGTAGATACTGCCATAGGATCATTATAGAGACTATGTTCCCAGTATGTGACCAGCGTGGAGCCGTCTGGGCTCATCAATACACGCGCAGTATGAGGAACAAACGAATTACGCTTAACCCAAGTTCGACCACCATCAGTAGAAACATAGATGGCATTTTCACCATACTTCCCCTTTACGACCAACTTAGAACCATCGGAGCTAACTAGTAGTCCATTCGCGCCCTCTGGTGCAGCGAAAGTGCTCCAGCTTGCACCATCATTCGCAGAAACAAGAAGATTAACACTGCCGCTAGCTAAATCTCTACGCAAGACAAAAAGTTTTGATCCGTCCAGACTAACCCGTGACTCCGAAATATCACCATGCCCAGGTATAGTTATGTCCTTCCAAGTATACAGCGGTGCATCTTCCGCCCTGACTAACGGCGCTAATATTGCAGACAAAGAAAGTGTAAACACGGAAATAAACGCCATCACACTTACATATAATTTACGACCCCTACTCTTAAATGACATCAGAGCCACCCTCCTTAAATTGCCTAATTAATATTCCACTTTTTATCTAATTGCTTCAATTTTAGCATAACCGCATTTCAGGCGTCAACAGAAGGCAAGACCGATTCCAGCCATAACTGCAATTCTTGCAAAATAAACTGCTGTTCGTCAGTCGCACTAGGCGCCAATCGCTGCAGAGATTTCATAAATTGCGGCATTTGCGCCTGTAAACGCCCAGTTCGCCATTCTTCCCATTGTCGCAATTCATCTTCACTAAGCAAATTAGGAAAACTTCGCGCTTTATAATGCAACAATAGTGGCGACAATCGCTCATCCTGAAAATCCGGATGAAAATCAGCCAATTCGCGCTCGCCAGCATTACGCACGGCTTCAACGCGAACTCGATCACTATTGTCCAAAAACCCATCGTATAATTGCGCTTCTGGATCGGTCATTTTCTTAAACTCTGGCTTGTTTTCAAATATACTGCGCAACCTTTCAGCAAAATCTGGATGAGAAAGTAAAATATCTTGGTGCTTCTGTACAGTTTCCGCATCCAGAGAAATTTTCTTCCAGCCATCGCCCTGAGTCAACACGCCAAGTGGCGAAACTGCCGGGCAACGATTATATTGTAATTCCTTAACTGGCAATTTAACGAAATCCTCAGCTTGCCTTTCTTCCCACGTTGCAAATATCTTCGCTGACAATTCCTCAACGCTCAGATCAACAAACGGCGTCGGATCATAGCGTAAATCATAAACAATCACGCCACCATTTCGACTCGTGGTTAGCGGAAAAGCCACGGTCGTTTTGGCAAATTCTTTATCATATCGACCACTCGCGTAAACAAAAGGTTTTTTATCGTCGACATTCACCAGTTTCTGCACCAATTTCTTATCGCGCATCTTCAGTAAATAGTCGTACATTTGCGGCTGATTCTGCTTAATCAATTTAGTTACAGCAATCAACGCGGTCACGTCAGCCAGCGCATCATGGGCGTTTTCATGCTCTATTCCGTTAGCTTTCGTGATGAGCTCCAAGCGATTGCTCGGCTCACCTTTATCGTCAATTGGCCACTCAATTCCCTCAGGTCGAAGCGCCCTGGTTAAGCGCACCACATCCAATAAATCCCATCTGGATCGACCGTCTTTCCAAGTCCACTCGTATGGATCGTAAAAATTCCGCCAAAACAAATGACGAATAAACTCGTCATCAAAACGGATATTATTAAATCCAACAGCAATCGTATCAGTCGTAAATATTTCCTCACTGAGAATACGCGCAAATTGAGCCTCAGTGTAACCCTCTTCGACAGTTTTTTGCGGCGTTATGCCCGTCACCATCAACGCATCAGGACTCGGCAGTGTATCGTCATTTAGTGTCACGAGAATATTATACGGTTCACCAATCGGCTGCAAATCCATATCGGTTCGCTGACCGGCAAATTGCATAATTCGATCTTGCCTGGGATTAAGACCGCTAGTTTCAAGGTCATAGAAGAAAAATGTTTGCGCCATATTCATATTATATCATCAAGCTCACGCTAATTTACACCAGCAGAATCTATTGCTCGACCAGTGTAAACGGCACAGATTCGCCAATCTGAATCAAGCTTTCGCCAATCGCCCCTTGACGCAATAATTCGTGAGTAATTCCCATTTTTCGCATAATATCTCGTAAGCGATTAACAGATTCAAACTGATCAAAATTAGTCCGACGAGCAAATTTTTCAATCTTAGCGCCCGTAACAATAAACTCAATTTTCTCATCTTCATCGTCAGTCTCATTAGATTCAGCGTCAGAAACACGCCTTACCGACCAAGCATCAGAAATAACCTGATCGTCCAACGAAATTGTCGGCAAATCTTCCTCTTTTTCATCAACAATCTCAGCTTCACGCTCTCGATACCTAGCAACTTCATCGCGCAACATTCGCAGAAGCTCAGCCACTCTGTCGTGCGTCTGGGAAGAAATTGCCACGACCGGCGCGCCATTAGCTACTTTTTGAAGGGCAGTCGACTGCATAGCAATAATCTCATCATCCAAACCTTCGCATTTGGTCAGCGCTATTATCTCTGGACGCTCCGCCAATGATTCAGAATATTTTTCCAACTCGCGACGAATTGCCTGATATTTCTCTGCCGGGTCATCACTATATGCATCAATCATATGAAGCAGCACGGCCGTTCGCTCGACATGGCGCAAAAATTGATCACCCAAACCTTTACCTTCTGATGCACCTTCAATCAACCCTGGAATATCAGCGATCAAAATCGATCCATCGTCAACATCAGCCACTCCCAAATTAGGCGTCAAAGTCGTAAATTCGTAATTAGCAATCTCTGGACGCGCATTAGAAACCACACTTAAGAACGTCGATTTACCAGCGTTCGGAAAGCCAACCAAACCAACATCAGCCAATAATTTTAATTCCAACTCTGCCTCGAATTCCTCGCCGGCCTCACCAAGTTCAGCAATTTTAGGTGTTTGGCGCGTACTAGACGTAAAGTGTGCATTTCCAAATCCACCATCTCCCCCACGAGCCACCACTGCCCGCTGCTGATCTTCGGTCAAATCCGCAATTACCATACCGTCGCGCTTCACTAGAGTACCCATCGGCACTTTAACGATTAGCGGAGCGCCACTTTTTCCCCGCTTATTACGTTTTCCGCCATCGCCGCCTTTTTCAGCCTTAAGTTCCGGCTTATATCTGAAATTCAAAAGCGTATTAAGATCCTTCGTCGCCAAAAAGACAATATCACCGCCACGACCGCCATCACCGCCATCGGGACCGCCCTTATCGACATATTTCTCATGACGAAAACTGACTACACCATTGCCGCCCCTACCAGCGCGCACTAAAACTTTTGCAATATCTACAAACATATCTTTAGTATACCAAAAAGCACCCCCGAGAGATAGCGGAGGTGCTAATATTAGCTAATCCTAGTGGATATATAGATAACCGCCTGCACCGTTGAGTGTGCGGTGAGTAATGATTCCATAACCTGCGTAGTTCATATCGCTAACGTAAACCACACCGTTTTCAACTCGCTCAACAATACCAACGTGACCATAATATCCGGCAGTAGTCTGGAATATTGCACCAGGTGCTGGCGTATTATTAACTACGAATCCAGCGGCACGAGCACTTGTAGACCAAGTATTAGCATTACCCCAGAAACTACCAATCGGACGACCAAGCTGCAAACGACGCTCGTATGCATACCATGTACAGTTACCGGCCGCATATCGGTTACCGACAGAAGCAGTCAACCAGCTTCGACTCGCACTCGTAGTAGTAGATGATGCCGAAGAGTATCGATTTCCGTACGACCTGCTTCGCGGAGCGACATAACCAGGTCGTTCATTCTCTGGAAGCTCACCTCCAGGCAACACAATCCTAGAGCCAGTAGACAACTTCGCACCATCATCAATGTCATTATACAGAACGACGCGTTCAGCACTCGTTTTATACTTTTCTGCCAGAGATTGGGCAGTATCACCATCTTTAACAGTATAGACAACACCATCAACAAGAGGTACGACCAGGGTCTTATTTGGCTCCACAGCGTCCGAGGTTGTATTATTAGCCCAACGAAGCGTCTGAGATGAAATCTTAAACTTCTTAGCAATAGACTCCATCGTATCACCCTCTTTGGTTACATAAGACGAAATGCCGCGCGCAGCCGAAGTGTCCGGCTTAACAATATCAGGTTTTGTTATAACTTCTGCATCATTCTGAGAAAGATTCTTCTTAATTGTTAGTGAAGTTTCAGACTCGCGCAAGTCACCAGCCGAAGGCAATTCCGCCGTTTCCGCCAAGTTAGTTACAGCATTAGCTGCCGTTAATTCATCTACTGAAGCTGTTTTAGACTTAGCAGACTTAGATACCGACGAAACATTAGTAGTTTCAGATGATGCTAAAGTTTTTGATCTTTCAGCAGATACGTTACTACCACTATTGCCGTAGACCAAAAATGATATAGTCAATAAAAATATTCCACCGTAGATTGCAAATGATTGCAGTTTACGTTTTTTACTCCGAAGAGTTGTAAAATGGTTACGAATAATCGTTCTCCTTGCGCCAATGTTACCACTAGCACCTCTACCAAATTGTCTTTCTTCTCGCAACAGAACAGGATATGTTGTCGACCTAATTGATTATTATTATTCTACATTAGTTTTGCTATATCCGTAGCGACAATTTTTGGCAGGTCATTTATCGTAGTTCACCCTGTTGATAAATTAGACAAATGATCTAACATCTATTTTTACACAATATTGACAATAAAGTCAATAAATTTTATAAAATGCGTTTTTGTCAAGAAATCTGGCACTTCTTTTGACAGTGAGCCTTGACATTAGCCTCGTCTTTCTTCGTTGGTCTTTGCAAAATACGTAATATCATCGTCGCCACTCAGGAAATATAGATAATCAGAGTTTATCGGATCGGCGGCGGCATTCAACGCACTCAAACTAGGCGAAGCGATTGGTCCAGGAGTTAAGCCTTTTTGAATACGTGCATTATATGGCGACTTAAGGTTTGGCGAGCGCTCTACACCTGTTTTGTCAGCAATATATTGATATGTTACATCGGAGCCCAACGGCATATTGGCTTTCAGGCGATTGTAAAATACGCTAGCAATCTTACGCTGATCCTCGCAAGTTTCCGCGCCAGACCCACAGCCAATCGATTCGCGCTGAATAATCGACGCTAGTGTTATCCCTTGATATAAGGTCAGCCCACGAGCTTTAAATTTCTCCTCCAGATTATATTCCTTAACAATTTTCTCCAAATGATCAACTGAGCGCTGCAGAACCTGCTCTACGGTTTCATCCGGAGAAATATAGAATGTTTCACCGTAAATATACCCCTCAAGCCCAGCATTTTCCGGTCTACCTGCAAAAACTGGACTGTCATACTTAGCGGCAAATGCCTTTTTTATCTGATCGTCCGAGAATCCCGCCTTAAGCAACACGGATTCAACTTCTCTACCGTCAGAATTCTTTATTTTTTTATTCAAAGTCGATCCAGGATAAAATGTTATAGCGATCTCATCAGTTTTACCGCTAGTCAAATGATTAATTATTTCATCGACAGATTGGGATGCTTTTACAGAATAAACACCAGCCTTAAATTTACTTGCTGAATTATGAAGCCTTGTGTAAATAGAAAACGCCAAAGAGTTTTTTTGATAATTTTTATTATCCTCTAAAGTTTTGGCAATATCACTAGACCCCATGCCTTCTTTAATATTAATCCTGAAAGCCTGCTGACTATTTACGTCGACAGGAGAAAGCATCTGCTTATACCACACTGTTGCCCCAAGGGCGCCGATTCCAGCGATAGCCACAATTATTGACAACACTAATAGCCAAATACGTTGTTTACGAATTTTCATAATTCTCCTCCAAAAAATCCTGCAAAATTATGCTAGCAGCCTCCGCATCAATCTCGCCCTTATCTTTAATTTTATTCCCTAATCTCTGCTCGGCCTGCACGCTCGTTAAAGATTCATCTTGAAAAACAATCTCAGTATCAAGCTCAATGTCTTCAAATTGCTTAACAAATTCTTCTACAAATTCCGTCTGCTTTGTTGGTTCGCCAGATTGATTTCGCGGATAGCCCACTACGATCGTATCAATATCGTGCCTCAATACTAGCTCTGTTATTTCCTGGACGATATTTTCATTATTCTCCAACCAACCAAACGGCACGGCAATTTTCACTTGCGAATCCGCCATAGCCAAACCAATTCGCCGCGATCCAACATCCAGCGCTAAAAAATTTTTACTTGACATCTTTTATCTTAAATTCGACATTAATCTTATTGATATCTTTTGGAACAGATTTAACCCAGAATGGCGAGAATTTAACATCGACATCTTCAACGCCTTCGATAGATTCAATAGCAGACTGAACCTCTCCGTAACTCTTGCCTTTGGCTTGATCCTTTACGCTCGCTTCTTTAATATCTGGACCAACCTTGCCATTCGTAGTTAAGCGCACAGTCTGTGTATTATGCGCCTTAGAAAATTGCGAGAACGCAACCTTGTTTACTCCATTGTCATAAATTCTCTGCGACTTCTTACCAGAAATCTCCTCTTTAAGCTTTGCTTCCACAAAGTTTTTTAGTTCATTCTTATCAATAGCCAACGCGCTGGCGGTAATTGTCGATTTCAGAGTTACAACTCCAGTCGCTTCGCCGTCTACCGCTACACTTGGGTTAGGATCTGATCGATTTTCAACGTAGCTTTCCGTTATAACCGTTGCCGAATCGCCGAATGATGACAACAATTGCTCCTTTAATCCATCAATCTTCTTTTCGCTCAGCTTGCTTTTTGCCGATTCTATATCGCTAGCCGTCACAACCGTTGCAGTTTTATCGGTGCCGCCACTAGTAGCAGACCGTAGCGACGCAGAAATGTCATCAACCGAAATACTCATACTACCAGTTGCCGCATTATACTGAGCTCCGCCCTCACTGGCGGTAATAGACCCAGAAGCAGATCCCGGACAAATATACCCAGGGCAATTACGCTGATAAGAGCCACCTGGAACAGTTACAGAAGAATTTAAAGTGTAAGATAACCCACTATTCTTTAAAAATTGTACCAGCTGCAATAGTAACACTATCTGGGGAAACATTCTTAAAAAACCACCACTCCGGTCGCCTTTTTCGCCAACATTCTTTTTGCCTGTAGCAGAAAAATTCAACACTAACTTCCTTTGCTAATTCTTTCTTTACAGACTTAATGACATTAGATTTTGCGCTTGTAGTGGCTGTTTCATTCAAGCTGACGGTATCACTGACTGTCATACTAGTAGTCTTTGCTGAAATAACGACCGTGGCATGTGGCGCAAACCAAATTGCCCAAACCAAAAATACAACGAAAAGTAATGCACTACCGCCTATCAATAAGAACTTCTTACGAAATGTATTAAAAATCAGGGACTTTTTGGTTTTTTTAACCATCTTTTTCAGAGAGTCCAATCCCTTAGATTCCTTCTTGTTTGCGTCAGCTATAGCATTATCTACGGCAGAATCTTCATCGGATTTCTTTGATCTTTTCGCGGAATCCGCCATATCTCCAACCGCCAGCTTTCCGCCATCAATCACATCATTGTCGTCATCAACTTTCAGGACTGGAATCTCCGCAATTTCTGGCTTGCTCTGAAGTGTTTTTGCAATAGGAATTTTCGCCGTTGCCGCCAATCCAGCCAAAACCGAATCATTCGTGATTAACACAATTCTCTTATCTGCCGAAGTTGCCGCCCGAGCCAGTAATCGAATATTGACCGCGCTCTGTAAAACGCCAATCCTTCGAGGCGGCACTAACGCAATAATCCTCTCTTTCGACGCCTTAATCTTACTAATTATCGTCGTAATGTCGTCTTCTACATCGATATAAATAACGTCTTTATTCATTTTAAATCTTTAACAACCTATTTACTTTTTCAACTAAACTATTACCGTCTTGACTACCGATAATTGTATCATATCCAACTCGCAGCAAGCCCATTGCAGTTACAAATGTATGATCGCTAATATCTCCGGTTTCGTCAACTATTCCTGTAATATCACTTGGATTGATGTACTGAACCACAGGCTTCTTAGTAAAAGGCAGATCCTCTGGCCAGCGTCGAGTTTTCAGAGCTTCAGTAATTTTTTGCAAGCTCGATCCGCCGCCACACAGTAAAATCCTATTCGGCAAATAATCGACATTATCAAAATCGCTCAGCGCCAATTCAACACCTGATAGCCAAACTTCCAAAGTCTTATCAATCGCCGCGTCAACTTTTTTCTTTACACTAGGCTTCAAATTCTCATTATCAATATTCAGCTTCAACTTTTCTGCATCTTTGAAGCTTAAATCCAGGTCAGCCGCAATAGTTCTAGTGAAACTTCGTCCACCAATACCAAACATCTTCGTGCCTTCGACTCCGCCGTCATTAACAACTGCAATATCAGTCGTGCCACCACCAATGTCCGCTAGAATCGCCGTGAAATTACTATCCGTATCCGATCCCAAAACGCTCCTACTCACCGCAAATGGCTCAGCAGCCACAGCCACTAAATCCAGCGCAAGCTCGTCCGCAACCTTCTCCAGCGCGCCGATATGAACCATCGGAGCAAACGCCGTGTAAATCTGCACCGCCACATCTCGCCCCTGAAAACTAATCGGATTCGAAACTTTATAGCCATCAATATGGATACTCACCAGCGCCGAGTTGACTAATTTTACCTCAACATCTTCATTGCCAGTTTCTAGTGCAATTTGAGCCTGAGCCTTTCCCTGAGCTCGCTCCTGAACTTTCTCAATGATGAACTCCATCTCAGCAATGTCTAGTGGCTTATTTGGCTGCGGTCTGCGATAGCGAATAGTATTCGTAACGCCCTTAACCAATTCACCCGCAATGCCGATAACAACTCGCTTACCCTGAACGCCAGCTTGATCTTCAGCTTCAGACAGAGCCTCTTCGCAATTCGCCACAACCCCAGCAATATCAGCAATCGCACCACTGTGCATATCGCCCATTTCCTGCTGCTTTCGACCAACGCCAATAATCTTCAGCTCGTCGTCTTTAACTTCGGCGATTAACGCCTTAACCACTTCCGTACCAATATCTAAGCTAACCAATAGTTCTCGACTATCTTTATCAGACTTCTTCAACATGTCTTTCAATGCCATATAAGAAATATTATATAACGCTTGTGATTTTAGAGCAACAGTTAATTATCTATCTTAAAACAGCCTTGATTCGACGAATTCCAGCCGAACTAGATTCTTCTTTGGTGATTTTGAATCGCTTACCATCTTCAGCCAAAACTCCAGTGTGTTCGACGTGTGGGCCGCCGCAAACTTCAAAGCTAACGATATTATCATCTTTACCAATAGAATAAACCTTAACCTCATCACCGTAACGCTCACCGAACGCGCCAATTGCGCCCATACTCAATGCCTCATCGGTCGGATATACAGCAAAACTAACTGGCAAATCTTCATCAATCCAAGCATTAACCTGATCTTCGACTGCTTGTTTTTCTTCTGGCGTCAATTTATCGTGATTAAAATCAAAGCGCAATCGATCGGCAGTAATATTACTTCCGTGTTGCTGTAAATCTGGCGCATTCAAAACCTTGCGTAACGCCGCACCCAACAAATGTGTCGCCGTGTGATATTTCAAATGAATAGAGTCATGACCTTCCAAACCGCCGCTAAATTGTCCCTTACGAGCCGTCTTAGAGCGTTGTCGCTGCTCATTCATTTTCGCGGTAAATTCATCGCGCCAATTGTCCGAAAGTTTAATTCCTTGTTTATACGCCTCTTCCGTACTGAGCTCCACCGGAAAACCGAAAGTATCGTACAAAGTGAACAATTCTTCACCAGTCAAGCCATCGTCAATGTAGCGCTGCATTTGTCGCAAACCTTTCCTCAAAGTCTGACGAAAAGCTTTCTCCTCCTTAACAAGGACGGCAATTATATTATCGCGATTATTCTTCACCTCTGGAAAATCGGCTTCATACAAATCAGCGATCGCCGGCACAACTTCTTGCAGGAAATTCTGCTCGATCCCCAAATCAAAGCTATAGCGAATTGCCCGACGGAGCAGACGACGCATTACATAGCCCTGCTCTTTATTACTTGGCACACACCCATCAACCGCCATAAACGTCGCAGCCCTCAAATGGTCAGCAATCACTCGCATACTTTCGGTGTGTGAAGCGTAATCCTTGCCACTCAGATCTTGTAACTTTTCAATAATCGGCCAAAGCAAGCTAATCTTAAAGACGTCAGGATCGTTATTTACTGCAGCCGCGATTCGCTCAAGTCCAGATCCATGGTCAATATTTGGCTTATCGAGTGGCTCAAATTGCCCCTCAGCAACTTTTTTATATGCCATAAATACGTTATTGCCAATCTCCATAAATCGACCACAATCGCAGTTCGGATGACAATTTTCACCAAATTTTGGATCATGCTCAATGAAATCAAACTCATAAAACATCTCACTATCCGGACCGCACGGATCACCAACAGGAGTAGTTTCTGGACCGCCATTGCGACTCCACCAGTTTTTACTGCCGTCATAAAAGAAAATTCTTTCGCCTGGATTTACACCACGCGCCGCGCCCTGCTCTTCGCTGCCGATGTCCGCCATTTTTGCATCGATGCCCTTTTTCTGCAAACTTTTTCTGCCACAATTTAGCCGCTTCAACATCTTTATCAATATTATATTCCGGCGCACCAATAAAACACGTTACGTACAATCTATGCGGATCAAGACCAATTTCCTCGGTCAAAAACATCCACATCCAGCCAATTTGCTCTTCCTTAAAATAGTCGCCCAAACTCCAGTTTCCAAGCATCTCAAAAAACGTTGTATGACGATTATCACCAATGTCGTCGATGTCCTGAGACTCGCAAACACGTTTGAGAATCAGCAATTCTCTTACCTTCAGGGTGCGCCTCACCAAGTAAGTACGGAATCATCGGTTTGCATTCCGGCGCCCGTAAATAAAGTCGTCGGGTCATTAGTTAAAATCAACGGCGCACGCTCAACGACGGCGTGACCTTGTTTTTTATAAAATTCAAGATATTTACTACGTATTTTTTGGGCATTCATGAGTGTAATTATACCATAAAATAACCCCACCTTACAGATGGGGTTTATAGATCAAATCGCCAATCTCAACAGATTATTCAGCTACTTCTTCAGCTGGCTCTTCTTTTGGTTGATTCTTGCGAAGTTTTTCTGGATTGCGGATGGCTTTGTGCTTGTCAGCTGAGACTTCCTTAACCCACTTTGGCAATTTAACGCCAGCTTCTTTCAATAGCTTAACTACGCGCGGTGTTGGCTGTGCGCCATTGTCCAAATATTTCTGAGCCAATTCAACTTGGATATTTGATTCTTTAGTGTGTGGGTTGTAGCTACCGACATAAGCGACTACACGACCACTTGATGGATGACGATGTGCTTCTTGTACCGCCAAGCGATATACTGGATAACCTTTGCGACCCAAACGTTGCAAACGAATTGCTAGCATAAAATTAATTCTTCCTTTAACTCTACGTTTTATTATTCCTTACTTTAGAACAGTTTACACTATTTTTCCCATAACGTCAATCTGTTTTCACGATTCCGCCACCCAAACATTCATCACCGTCATATATTACCGCAGATTGACCCGCGGCTACGGCACGCTCCGAAGCAGAAAGACGCACAATATCTCCGTCAATTTTCGCATCGAATAAAGTGCCTCGATGACGCAACCGGACTTGTACATCCTTATCTTTATGCGGCGCTTGGTTAATCCAATGAATATCCGCCAGCCTAAGTTCTTTTCGCCACAAACTTTCATTATCAATTGAGCGCGACACGTAAACCTCATTTTTCTCCATATCCTTGCCCACAACATAATAAGGCAATCCACCGCCGACGTTCAAACCATGACGCTGACCAAGCGTATAGAAAATTGCGCCATCATGCTTACCAACGACAGATCCCGTCTGCTGATCAATAATATTTCCTGGCGCAGTTTTAACATATTCCGACAAAAAAACTCACGAATTCAACTTGCCCAACAAAACAAATTCCCATCGATTCCTTTTTACTAGCCGTCCACAAACCACGCCCTTTCGCCATTTCGCGAACTTCCGCCTTAGTGAAATCGCCCAACGGAAATATGGTTTTTGACAAAGCTTCCGAAGTCACTCGATATAAGAAATACGTTTGGTCTTTATTATCATCACGAGCGCGTAACAATTTGGCTGACGAAGACGATTCATGAGCAACACGCGCATAATGCCCTGTAGCAATATAATCCGCTCCAGCCGCCAGCGAAGCCTCCAAAAATATCTTAAACTTCACTTCTTGATTACACATAATATCCGGATTTGGCGTGCGACCCGCTTGATATTCGCAAATCATGTAATCGACAACGTTTTGCTTATATTCTTTCTGGAAATCAAAAACTCGAAAATCAATACCCAAGCCGACCGCCACACGCTTGGCATCAGCAACATCTTCCGCCCACGGACAATGCATTCCAGGAAGATCTTCAGACCAGTTTTTCATATAAACACCCGTTACGTCATAGCCCTGCTCAACCAAAAGTGCTGCAGCCACAGAGGAATCCACGCCGCCCGACATTCCAACAAAAACTTTCTTACTCATCTGGACAACCCCAGGGCGAATAGCCCAATTCTCATTAATTCACCCATTGCCAGCCACCAGCCCCACGGAGTCAACCACCACAACGAACTCCAGTTTTTATCAGAAGCTACAGGATGACTTCGAATCTTCACGTCGTTAAATTGCGCTGAAAAATTCAAGCTGGGCGCGACGCATATGATAACCACTCGTCACCAGAATCACATCTTCAATTTTTCGCGAATCGACAATTTTCTTCACCTCAGTGGCGTTTTGTCTAGTCGTTTCGGAAGACTCGTCCATAACAATGGCCTTCTCAGGAACGCCGCTATTAATCGCTCGCTGATACATAGCCTTGGCGTTGGACGGACCAGTCTTATCGGCCGCCGCGCCCGACACAACAATCAACGGCGCCCAACCTTCTTTATACAGTTTAATAGCCTCGTCAGTTCGCGCATTCGTATCGCCGCCGCTGACAACAACTATTGCATCAGCTTTACGACAATCGCCTTCACTCACGCCTTGACATTTTCCCAAATCATTCGGCGACAAATATGCGCTAAGCCCAAAAATTACTAAAGCAGCAAAAATCATTAAGCCAACTAATTTATGAATCATCGACGAATCCTCTTCATTTCCGCTTGCACAGCCTCAATGATAAATTCGCCAGCTCGCTTTATATTCTCATCATCGTTCAACTTGCCTAAGGTAAGCCTTAGACTTCCGTCAATCTCTGATTCGCTCAGACCAACACTCGCTAGTACATGAGAACGCGTTCCAGAATTAGCCGCGCAAGCACTACCCGTAGCCACTAGAACTCCACGAGATTCTAATAAAAAAACACCAATCTTTCAGCGTCAATTCCAGAAAATGATATATTCAAAAAACTCACCAAACTTTTTTTCATATCTGATGATATCAACATATCAGGAAAAGCTTGCTTCAAATCTTTTACCAACTCTTCCCGCAACTTTCGCAGTCGCTTCACTTCAGCAGAACGTCGTTTTTTTGCGCCAATTCCAAAAGCAGTCGCAAAACCAACCACGCCAGCAACATTTTCAGTTCCACTACGCAGACCCAATTCTTGACCGCCACCAAAAAAATATTGGCTTTCAGCGTAACGCCAGGTCGCACCCACAGCAATCCAACTTGCTTTGGACCGTAAACTTTCGCCGCAGACAATGTCAATAAATCAACACCCAGCCTTTTAATCTTCACATCAATTAAAGCCGCCGCCTGCGAAGCATCAGTATGAAAAAAATCAACGGTAAAAGATTCGCCATTTTCTTGGCGCCTGAGTCGCTCAGCTTTTACAATTTCCGCAATTTCTTCAATTGGCTGGATGTAGCCCAGCTCATGGTTCACCAGCGCAACACTAACAAACCCAACGTCTGGCGTTAGCATTTTTTTAACCACGTTCGGGTCTATTCGTCCATTTTTCATTGGCGGAATTAGCTTCACTTCCGAACGCGCTTTTGCGGAATTAATCACCGAGTCATGCTCAATTGCCGAAATTAAACTTACGCCATTTGCCGCATTGAACGCCAAGTTGACAGACTCAGTTGCTCCAGCTGTCATTATCAATTCATCAGCCATCACACCCAAACAGCGTGCCAGCCGAGCCTTCGCGTCTTGATATTCACGCTTTGTAAATATTGCCGGAGCGTAAGGACTAGACGGATTGAAAAACTTTTCAGAAAAATATGGTAACATCGCCTCAATCACCAACGGATCCATTGGCGTAGCAGCAGCATGATCAAGATAGATATAGTCTTTATTCACTTTTTTTATTATATCAAAGCGGCCGACCGGTTTGCGGATCTTTCTTATATAATTGCCGAGAAACTCGTTCGTAATATTCCTTAGTTGCCAAGACAAAATTCTGAAGTTCGTCGCCCTCCAAGTAACTATAGCGATAATTCGGCTGAATCTTCAAAATTCCCTTTGGTTGCACTTCATAACGTGTCGTCAATTCTTGCCGGCCACCCTTACCATCAGCAACTTCTTCGTACCAAATCCAGGTATCTTTATCTAAATTAAAAAAATTCTCGTCGCGCAACATACGCCGGCTTCTCGCCAAAAAAATTGTTGCGCCAATTTCACTCTCAATTGGATTAGCTCGCGCTCGGTAAATTTCTTTAATGGACGATCTTTTTACGGAATTTCAATAAAGACACCGCGTCGCTATCATCAGCAAAAACCAAACTTCGTACTTTTTTCAAAAACTTAGTCACCTACAACTCCCCTCTGTTTTGTATTCACGTAAGCGTTGAAGTGAAATACCAATTGTCTGCACGGTTTTAAGCGGATTGTTTTTAATATAATCAAGTCTTTTTTCATAACCGCCAAGTGCTTGATTACAAAAATCAACCGCCTCGTTATTAGGGATATTCGCTACGTCAAACGCAGTCTTTCCCAATTCAGGGCTTACTTTAGAATTATCATCGCACCTCTTGGCATCAGAAAGAATATCGGCAATTTCTTTGCGTGTGGCATCTAATTCAGATGTTTCTGTAACACATTCCAGCGTACTACTCATTTTCTCCACTTTCAAATGCCAAAAAGTTCTTTTGTGTTGTGAAGAGTAGCTTGGCTTAAAACATCAAAATCAATATTTCGCTGCTTCGCCCAATATTCAGCCACCAATCTCACATATTCTGGCTTGTTTATATTACCACGAAACGGCGCTGGTGTCAAGAATGGCGCGTCAGTTTCTAGCAATAATCGCTCCAGCGGGATTGAAGCGAACAATTCTTTCTGCAATTGATCCTTTGTGAATGTACTAATTCCATTAAGTCCAACGTACAAATTTCGCGAAAAACCCTTTTCCAAATTATCACGCGTATCCGTAAAGCTATGTAGTACGCCGCGAAGCCCGTGAAAATTGTCAAAAATTGGCCAAAAATCATCCCAAACCGACGGTTGACCTGCGGCGCCATCTCGAACATGAAAACTTACCGGCAAATTATAATCTATTGCCATTTGAAGTTGCGCCTCAAGCCCTCAATTTGTGTTTCCCGCGGACTGTTATTGTAATAATAATCAAGCCCAATCTCACCAATTGCCACAATCTGAGAATTTTCCGTCTTATTTTCCAGCAAAGTTTTGACATCTTCCCAGCCATCTTTCGTATCGTGTGGATGAACACCAATTGCCGCCCAAGTAAACTCATGATTCGCGGCAAATTCCACAGCTTGGCGACTGCTTCGTTGGTCAGTACCGACACAAATCATGCCAATATTCGCCACGACCGTTTCTTTGTAAAAATTGCTCGCGATTATCCGTAAAAAAATTCCGTATCGTGCAAATGACAATGCGAATCTATCAGACGTAAACCCTCAGTCGCACTTTTCTTATCTGCTTCGACCATAAACTATTTAACCTGAGATTCTGTTTTCGGAGCGCGTGGATCTGGCGTGTGAATATATTTGCGCGGGAACAAAGGCGTCAATTCTGACGGCACGACACCACTAGCAAACATATCATGAATTTTCTCGGCAGTTTGCGGCATAAATGGACGAAGCATGTCAGACACTTGCAATAATGTGCCACAAGCGTGCGCCAAGATCTCACTCAAATGCGACTCTGCTTCTGGATCTTTATCACGATTTTTAGCAACTTGCCAAGGCTGAACTCGCTCAATATATTGATTCAAAGAGCGAACAATTAGCCAAATTTCGTCCATTGCTTGATCGAACATATAACTTTCCATCGCCTGACGATAAGGTCCCATATCGTGCTCCGATTGTGGAGCGTCGCCAATAACGCCCGCTTGATAACTCTGCACCATTTTAGCGACTCGCTGAACCAAATTGCCCAAATCATTGCCAAGCTCACCATTATACGCAGCCTCAAACTTTTCCCAAGTAAAGTCACCATCATCTTGCGTCGGTACGTGGCGCAAGAAATAATATCGAAATGCCTCAGCGCCGTAATCTGGAATAATGTCAGCTGGACCAACACCATTTCCGAGACTCTTTGCCATTTTCATTCCGCCAGAATTGATAAATCCATGAACAAGCAGAACCTTCGGAAGTGGTAAATCCAACGCCATGAGCATTGCTGGCCAAATACCAGCGTGGAAGCGCAGAATATCCTTGCCGATAACCTGCACATCAGCCGGCCAAAAAGATTGCCACTCTTCTGGACGATCAGGATAACCAATAACTGTAATGTAATTGCTCAGAGCGTCTAGCCAAACGTACATGACTTGATTATCATCACCAGGAACTGGCACGCCCCAGCTAAGATTTTTACGCGGACGAGAAACCGACACATCTTTCAAGCCATCTTTCATCAATTCCAAAAACTCTTTTTACGGAATTCAGGCACGATTCTCATTTTTATTTGACTCAATTGCCTGACGAATATTGTCCGAAAAAAAGCACTGGTTTTAAAATAGTAATTTTCCTCACTCAAACGCTGATACGGAGTCTGATGATCTGGACAAACCCCATTATTATCGGCAGCTTCTTTATCTGTAACGAAAGCTTCACACCCTTGACAATACCAACCTTCATATGAACCTTTGTAAATGTATCCAGCCTCAACGAGTTTCCGCCAAATATATTGCACCGCAGCAACGTGATGCGCGTCAGTTGTTCGAATAAAATCCGTCACTGAAATATTCAGCTCGGAAATCATATTCTTAAAATTAACGTGCGTTTGGTCGACGTATTCTTGAGGGGTTTGATTTTGACTGGCGGCTTTGGCGGCAATCTTATTACCATGCTCATCTACGCCGGCTTGAAAACGAACTTCGCGCCCGTTCTGTCTGGAATAACGCGCCCACACATCCGCCAACATATAGTCCATGGCATGCCCAATGTGCGGCAAGCCGTTTACGTAAGGAATAGCAGTGGTTATGTAAGCGTGTTTCTTAGTCATAAAGAAATTATAACAGATTCAACAGAGTGCCGCCACTGGCGTAAATGTCAATCATAGTATGTTATAATAAAAATTGAAACAATACTTAACAGGAGGAGATTGTGAAGAAAATTTTAAAAAGCTTAGTGGCGGCAATGATCGTAAGCGCCACTATAGTCACAGCAAGCACACCTACAACAACCCATGCGGCAAGCGGAGATTGGCACAAAGACTCAATCGGATGGTGGTATAGAAATTCGGATGGCAGCTACCCGAAGAGCAAATGGGAGAGGATTGGCGACAAATGGTACTACTTTGATGGTCGCGGATATATCATTCACAGTAAATGGGAATATATAAACGGACATTGGTACTACTTTAATACCAGCGGACACATGACCGAAAATACCTGGAAGATGATCGGAGACAAGTGGTACTACTTCGACACTAAAGGTCACATGCTGCACGACCAGTGGGTCGGCGACTACTACGTCGGTAAAAATGGCGATATGTTAAAGAATGCCGTCACACCAGATAACTATGTAGTTGGAAGCGACGGAAAATGGGATAAGAGGTTTTCAAGAGAATTAGCAGAGAAAGCTAAATATCAAAACCTAGATAACGCCATATACTCTAAGTTTGCAGCTGCACACTTCATTTCAACCTACTACAAACTAGACTACGCTACAGCGCTCCAATTACTAGAGATAATATATCCAAATTACAATCCCATCAATAACGCGAAAAGAGCAATAAAATTTTTCATGCCATCAGCCGATATAAATAAAGACCCTCACGCATGGACTTCCAAAAGTCGATTAATGGAAAGATTTACCAATACGGGACCTAAAGGTGATTTTAGATTCTCAAAGGAAGAGGTTGAAAAAGCGCTTGATGAGCTAAACCATGAAATCGACGTTGCTAAGATGTTCCAGATGCAGGCTATAAAGGCTCTAAAAGCCCTAGATTCCTACAACCATACATCAAAAGTAAACTATGAAGATCTTCTCACCTTGCAAGGATTTACTAAAGAAGAAATAGACAATGCCCTTAATGCAGTAAAGATTGACTTTGCACATAACGCTCAACTAAAAGCCAGCGATATGCTATCAGGACAGAAACCCACCATCTCAAGAAATTTCATACTAAGACACTTACAAGGGACCGATAAATTCACTAAGGAAGAGGCAGAAGAAGGTTTACAGCGTCTGAATTATGACTTCAAGATCAACCTACGTAATCTTATTGAAAAAAATTACACCACAGGCAATTACTATAACGGCATGCTTTCAAAAAAATCCATAATAATCAGCATAGCCCGCACTCAAGAGATGAAGGAATCAGAATCATACATCATCCGAGAGGTATTAGAAGAATATGATATTAATTACACCGAGCGAGCAAAGCTGCGTGCTATAGATACTCTAAAAAATATAAAATACAGCAGAAGCGATTTAATAAAATCTCTTGTCGACGGATGGGGATTCACCAAAGAAGAAGCCACCAACGCCGTTAAGGATTTGAAACACGAAAAATCTGATTGATTAATTCAGTCTTTTTGGTGTAAAGAACGACTCAGCTTAAAACCGCTGAGTCGTTCTTATTTCCCTGATATTGTCACCTGTCTCTAAATAATTATAAATTCCGCCGCTCTTTCAGTAGTCTCTTCCAATCTTCAATCGCCAAATCTTCAGCGCGAGCATCTGGTGAAATTCCTGCATTTTTCAGCAATTCTTCCGCCACACTTTTATCAATCCCCAGCCCACCGCTCAAACTAGAGCGCAACTTCTTGCGCTTCGCAGAAAAATCCAGCCTTAACAATGCGAAAAAATCTCTCTGATCTTCTGGAGTAATTAACGGATCGTCGCGAGTCCTCAAAAACCACAACCTGCGAGTCAACTTTTTGGCGGTGGCGTAAAAAAACTGCCTAGGAACTTCAATATCCAACTCCGCTTCGGCAAAAATCTGAACGCTCACAGATAGAATGCTCATATTCCCAGCCTCTGCCGCAATTCTCTCGGCAACTTCTTTTTGCACCAACAGCACCGCGATGCTCGGCTTATTTTCCGCGGTCATCAATTTTTCAACAATTTTGCTGGTGATGTAATATGGGACATTAGCTACAACTTTGTAATTTTTTGGCAATTGATTCAGATCAAATTGCAATATATCTTGATTCACTACAGTTAATTTTTTCCCAGGAAATTGCCCTGGTAGTTTTCTCGCCAAATCTGCGTCAAATTCCACAGCGGTCACCGAATTAGCTCGAGCCAACAAGCGACTAGTCAAAGTACCTAGTCCTGGTCCAATTTCCAATACAACATCATCACCCGTCAATTCGGCCGCTTCAGCAATATCCGCTAAAATCTCTGGATCCTTCAGCCAATGCTGTCCAAGCGATTTTTTTGGTCCATGAGAAGAAGCCATTTAGCGCCCATCTCCATTCGTCCAGTCGGTCGCTAAGTCAAATCCGTGCGGATGCTTGGCTGCAAATCCGCCAGTGTCATAAACCTTTCCAGGGCCCATACTGGTCTCAACCACCGAACATCGCGGATAATTACCATAATTAGCCGCCACCAAAATATAACCATCTTTATCAACCTTCGCGCCATCCGCCCGCACCGTATAAGTACCACCGTTACCACAAGCTTTTATCACAATATTCATCGGCAAGTCATAATACGTTTCACGATGCGCCACACCCTTGGAATCGGTAAATATCTGCGCGCCCTTACTTTTCGTCAATGGATTTTTAGGCTTCGTGCCAATTATTTCAATCTGCCTCTTTGACTGCTTTGTGATTTCGCTAGCAACTTCCTTACGACTAATTTCGCGCTCATTATCTACCTCAACCTGATAAGTCACCTTCCGCACACCTTTTTCTCCAAGCTGCTTAACACTCTTAAATCCAATCGGCTGAGAATCGTCCTTAATCTGCTCAATCTCAAAATTAACATCAACTTCTTCGGTTGTCGTTCGCTGTTTTGATCGCTCAATCTTCATTACCAGACCCACACCGTTCACCAAAAGATCGTCGGAATTCGTAAAATGCGTCTTATCTTCGCGGTATAAAGTCAGCCCAGCAGCCTTCGCGATCAAAGCCGGCGTTTGTTCAGCAGTGGTTATTTTCAGGCGTTTATTTCCATCGACGATTGTTATTGGACGAGCGCGGAAAATATTGACCTGGTATTTCGCACCCGTCAATTCCATATCAATATTTGGCTCAACCGCGTCAATCTTTTCGTCAATCGTAATCTTAGCCGCACGCAAGGCCTGCCGAACGGTCAATGCATTTGTGATAATAGTCTTTTCTTCGCCGCGATCATAACATACGAACCAAATGCTCACCGGAAGTCTTTCCATCAGCAAACGAAATCATCGGAGTTGCAATCGCAACCAACACAGCCAATCCAATAATTTTTCCAAAAAATAAACCTTTTTCGCGCATAATAATTTGACAATTCACACAATGTATTAGAAAGATTATATCAGATTTTGGAACTATTATCTATAGATTGAAGCCAACTTACGTCGCCAGCATTAGTCTACCACCATTCTTGGCGGTTCCATGCATTGTAAGCCCCAGCCCAACTACCATATGTACTTACGGCATAATTATTGAAAACTCTAATCTGACAAACTGGATCACTTTGCCAATTTGGGCAAGCCTGAGAAAGCTTATCTATATTCGTCTGACCGAGCCCAGCATATTGCCCATTCCTAGCCGTTGTTCGCCAAGTTGACTCTTTCGTAAAAATAAAGTTCACATAGCCATAATCATCAGGGCTAATACCAGCCGCAGACATCCAATCCGAATGAGATCCAGAAGGTAAACTAACTTTCGTCCCCGCAATCTCAATCTGTTTCTTTGGCTCTTTTGTTACAACACTAGCAATTTCCTTACGACTCACCTCAACGCCGTTCTTCATCTCGATTTCATAAGTAACATTTTTCTTACCGTTCACGCCCGCTTGTTTTACTTCGCGATATCCCGAATCTCGATTCGCGTCTTGAACTTTTTCAACCTCAAATTTCACATCTTCTTCTGCGGTTATGGTTTGCTTGCCATTACGCCAAAGCTCAATTTTCATTCCAGGAATAATTTTTGCCGAACGATCCACAGATAGCGTATCACCTTTCTTTGGATCAATATTCTTCTCTTTCAATAGCTCGCCAACCGTCTTAGCGTGTGTGCGAATGACAGACTCTTTGCCGTAAAGTACAAAATTAACCATCGAGGCTCTGTCAATTTTCATCACCATGTTTGCGCCATCAACCGCCATATTATCGGAATTGGATAAAGTGGTTTTGTCCTCTTCAAAAACTTCGATTCCAGCAGTCTTCGCAATCAAAGCTGGTGTTTGTTCAGCAGTGGTTATTTTCAGGCGTTTATTTCCATCGACGATTGTTATTGGACGAGCGCGGAAAATGTTAATGTTGTACTTCTCTGCCACCATCTCCGAATCAAGACTCGGCTCGACTACGTCTTGGCGTTCATCAATAGAAAACTTAGCCAATTTCAAAGCCTCGCGAATCGTCCTCGCTTTTGTAACAATCGTCTTTTTCTGCGCCTCTGTCGTAAATCGTTACCAACTTTTCATCAGCCTTAGCCGCTGGCTTAGCGGCGTCAGCCAATGCTTGATTAACAAAAAATAAACCGCCAACCAGCATCAATATCGCGCCAGAAACGAACGTAATTTTCTTAGAATAGTGTTTTGCTTGCAATCTTATACCCATAAGTTCACACCCACAACGCAGGTATTCTTATTATATCAAATTTTCTCCAAGCGCGCGAACTCGACGTTCAATTTCTTAATATTTCCATTGTCAAACTGAACCGTAACACTCAGCCCTTCGCTATCAATAATTTCCCCCGAGACCAAAAACTCGGGCTGCGAACTCGATCACCAACTTCCAAACCAATATCTTCTGAATAAAAATCAGGTTCTATACTCGGCTGAGCTGGTCTATCAACACCACCAGCCATCAAGCCCATCTCATCCAAAAACCTCGATGGCATATTATAGCCAATCTGACCAAATTGTGTCCGAGAACTAGCACAACTAACGAATAATTCTTCCCTCGCCCGAGTTACACCAACGTAGCACAACCTGCGGCCCTCTTCGACGTCATCAGCGTTGCCGCTATCAAACACCCTTGCGTGCGGCAAAATCCCCTCTTCCAGTCCCGCCAAAAAAACCACCGGGAACTCCAAACCTTTAGCCGCATGAAGCGTCATGAGCGTTACTTGTTGATCGGCAGTTGTATCCGTCGAAGACATCAAAGCCATCTCTTCCAAAAACGTCGCCACGTCAACGTAAGCCTTCGCCTCCGACAAAAAGCACGCCAATATTTTCCATTCGCTCTTCAGCTTGCGGCGTTCCGTCGTTTATAAAATCTTCATAGCCAGTACTTTTCATGATTTTTTCAATCAGTTCGGCTGGAGATCCGTCAATTTCCTGCTGCAAATCGTGCAATTTTTGACCAAACTCTAGCAACGGACGTTTTGCGCGCGCTGTCAAAGTATCCGCCTCCTCAACCGCCAGCAACCCGCTAATTATGTCTTTCCCTGACGTGTCATTCCAGTCCAAAAACTTAGAAATACTTACTGCTCCAACACCGCGTTTTGGCGTATTCACAATTCGTAAAAACTAACTCGATCACTCGGCTGATATAACAATCGAAGATATGCTAATAGATCCTTAACGACCGCTCGATCCAAGAATCGCAAACCGCCGACGATTTTATACGGAATATAACTCTGACGCAGGGGAACCGCTCAATTGCGTAACTTTGCGCATTCGTTCGGTACAGCACCGCCACGTCACCATATTGACGATCGTTCGCAATTTGCGCCTGAATCTCATTCGCAATCGCCAAAGCCTCCTCAGATTCATTGTATAATTGCCATAATTTTGGCTCAACACCGTCACCATTCGCTGTCCATAAATTTTTATCAGTTCTGTGAATATTATGACTAATCAGCGCATTTGCCATATCCAAAATCGCGCCAGTCGAACGATAATTTTGCTCCAGCTTAACCACCGTCGTCGTCCCGGAAAATCATGCTCAAAATTGAGAATGTTAGTATAATCAGCCCCGCGAAAAACTATAAATCGACTGAGCGTCATCACCAACCACGCATAAATTGCGGCGTGAATTAACCAACAGCTTAATTAGCGCATACTGCACCGCATTCGTGTCCTGATACTCGTCAATCAGAATATGCTCGAATTGCTGCTGCCATTTGTGACGGATGTCTGGCTTGCTTCTCAATAATTCCACGGTTTTTATCAATAAATCGTCAAAATCCAACGCCGAAGCATCTTTCAGAGCTTTTCATAAGCAAAAAAACAGCTCGGCTATTTTTGCTCTCTTGGGCCGCGAGTCGAAGCCGAAAAAAATCCTCAGCACTTCTCATTTCATTTTTAGCATTCGAAATAACCGAAAGTACAGCGCGAGGTTTAATATCTTTATCCGTCAAGCCGCGAGCCTTCATAATTTGCTTCATCAAGCTTATTTGATCATCGGTATCGTAAATTAAGAATCGCTTGCTCAGACCAATATTTTCACCATCCATCCGCAACATTCGCACGCAAATACTGTGAAAAGTTCCCATCCACGGCATAAATTGCCGATTTTCAGAATCTTCACCCAATATTTGCGCCAATCGCTGACGCATTTCCTTCGCGGCTTTATTAGTAAATGTAACCGCCAATATTCGACTAGGAAATATTTTCAACTCGCCAATCAAATAAGCGATTCTATGAGTCAGAGTTTTAGTCTTTCCAGATCCGGCTCCAGCCAAAATCAACAACGGCCCATCAGCGTGCGTTACCGCTCGAGCCTGCTCGCTATTTAATCCGTCAGTAAAATTAGACATATATCTATTTTATCAGCAAAAAAGTACGAAACAGCGCCGCCAACCATACCAATTGCCAAAAATAGAACAATAAGCAACGCTATCAATAATCCGGACTTTTTCTTTTCTTTTGTCGGCTGAAGGTTTGACCCCCTGTGGATACAGCAGCAAACATCGGTGCTGGCTCAGAATCCATAGTTTCTTTTTCGGATAATTCAGAAGACTCAATCAAAGAGCTGTCAATGTCAGTGGACATTTTATCGTCTGAATCTTCAGGAACGCCAGCCTCCTCAATTGCTATAATCTCTGGACTCAAATCCATTGGCGAGTCGGATGCATCGCCCAAAGAATTTTCGCTCATGTCGTAATTAGATAAATTGGTATTATATTGATGTTCCAATTTTATATCCTCAGAATCAGCAGACATAGACACATCTTCATCGCTAGCCATCTCAGAACTAGTCATAGTTTGGCTAACAGAACCAAGCGGTCGCTTCTCCACTTCAACATTAGCAATAAACGGAGACTCCAGCGGCGTAGTTATCGGCGCAGCAGGAGCTTCGCTATTGCTTACGGCTAATGATTGAGCTATCTTATCAGTCAATGACAATTCCTCAGCAGGCGCATCTTCAATCTCTGCAAAAGTAGATTCATAGTGCACGTCTTTAAGATCAGGGGTGTCACTAAGATTATCCGATTGAGCAACTATATCAGGCATTTCTTTCCTTACCGCAGAATGCCTATTATTTATGCTAATCACGTCCACCAAATCAGGTGAGGGCTGAATCGTCGTGCCAGTTCGGGATGGAGCGGGAGCAGCAGGTTTTTGGATAGTGCTGACAGATGAAGGTCTAACAACATCCATGAAACGACCAGTCGAGCGTCTCGCGACTAACGGCGCAGCTTTGACTTCGCTAGCAGCCATGCCAGGAGCTCTGTTAGCTATTGAGTCGTTAGCAACTTTCTCGTTCGTAGGATTATCAACCTCTTTAGGAGTCGCATCGTCGCTAGAAGGCTCTTTTTTTGCTTCAGGCTGAGAGATCGACGATAAAGGAGTAGAGGCAACAGACGAAGGCGTAAATGGAGTTACCGGAGGTGCAAAGCTAGTACTAATAGAGTTCCCTGACACAGGGTTTTTCCTCTACGGGCGCAGACGCAGAAACTTCGCTATTATTTTCATTAGCCACCACTGGAGCTTCCTTTTCTCGCTGCTTATCCATAAGAGAGCTTACCGCTCTATCCAACTCATCAAAATCAATATCTGTCATATGCCCCCTATTTTTTAACCTTTATGTGCTTTCGAGATTATCTCCTTAAATTGATATGCATCCAAACTGGCTGCCCCAACCAATAAACCATCAAGTTCATCAATTTGCTAAATAATCTGCGGCGTTTATTGACGTAATACTTCCACCATAGACAACTCGAGACTGATTCCGCCGCTTTTTTTACCGTACAAATGAGAAATATGTCGTCAGAATCATCTGTGTAGCTTTTTTACATCAGACGCTTTAGCGCTGTCGCCAGTACCGATCGCCCAAACTGGCTCATACGCAATAATTACTTCATCTAGCTCGTCTGCCGTCACATTAGCAAGACCGCTAGTCAATTGATCAGCCAGAACATCCTTCGTTTCGCCAAGAGTCTTCTCTTGAATCGTCTCACCGACACACAGAATCGGATGAATACGATTTCGAATTGCCGCCTGAACTTTCAGTCGAATGTCTTTTTCGCTTTCAATGAAAATATAGCGACGCTCCGAATGTCCAATTATCACATAATCAGCAATTCCACGAAGATGCGCCGCTGGAATTTCTCCCGTGTACGCCCCCGAATCTCGCCAATAGCAATTCTGGGCTGCCAACTTAGCGATTCGACGATTAATTTGCAAACTCAAACTCTGCAGCGTCAAAATAGTAGGCGCCAGCACCACTTCAACATCTCTATGCGAGGGCAGTGTATTCATCAGCTTATGCAAATATAAGCTAGCCTCCTGCATATTGAAGTTCATTTTCCAGTTACCAATGATTAACTTTTTTCTCATGAGATAATCCTTATGCTTAGTTTATCACCTCAAACCGTATGCGTCTAGTAAACTTTCAATTCCAGGCAATTTTTTACCAGCCATCAAGGCCATGCTAGCTCCGCCACCAGTGGAAACATGAGTAAAATTGGCGCCATCATGCCCGTCCCATTTCAATATAAAATCAGCCGTATCTCCGCCGCCGACTATTGAAACGACTCCTTTATTCTGGGCAATAGCTAGCGCCACTCGCGCTGAACCGATTGCAAAATTATCAATTTCAGCATAGCCCAGCGGACCATTCCAAATAACCATCTTCGCGCCGGCTAGTATTTTCGTGAATTTCTCAATCGTCTGGCTTCCGATATCCAGCGCCATATCTGAGTTTCTTATTTTATCAATATTAACTCTTGACGAGGAAAATCCTTAGAAATCTCTGGCGCAACCGCCACGTCAATCGGCAATACCAAAAAATCGTCAACATTCTCTGTGCCAACCTTAGCCGCCGCCAAATCATAAATTTCCGCAACAACCTTTTCCATTCCCGGCTCAAACACACTCTTGCCGACATTAAATCCACGGCAATGTAAAAACGTGTTTGACATGGCGCCGCCAATTAAAATCCGATCCGCCTTTTTAATCAGACGCTTAATCAGTAATATTTTATCGCTAACTTTCGCGCCGCCAATAACCGCAACCAACGGACGTTTTGAAGCTTATTCATCGCCTCGGTGATAGTTACATATTCTTTTTCTAATAGTAATCCCGCTAGTCCTGGAACACACAACGTAATCGCATGAGTGCTGGCATGTACCCTGTGTGCGACCGCAAATCCGTCCCTGCACAAAATAATCTGCTCGGACAGCGCGTTGAATTGACTTGGCAAATGTTAAATCATCAGCCTCCTCCTCGTCATAAAAAGCGTAAATTCTCCAACATAAGAATACTGCCTCGTGGCGCGCGGCGAACAGGCGATGAACGGCTTCGCCCACGCAATCATCCAGCAATTCTACCGGACGGCTCAACAACTGGACAGGTGATCTGCGACGACTTTCAGGCTAAATTTAAGATCCTTACCTTTTGGTCGCCCCAGATGAGACATGATAACAATCTTGCAATTCTGCTCCAGCAAATATCGGAGTGTGGGCAGCGAAGCACAGAATTCTAGATCATCAGAAATCTGACCGCACTTTGTTAGCGGCACATTATAATCTGCTCGCAGAAGAATAGTTTTTCCACGTAGATCAACATCGCGAATTGTTTGCTTCGGAAATTTTCTGCCCACCCAAATTCTCCTTATGACAACGTCTTGACTTGGATATTGTCAGTCTTGCCTGGCTCTGGATTGTGGCCACTAACAAGCACAACCGTAACTGGATCTGCGCCGAAATAGCCTTCTTGTTTCAACTCGTCAGCTAGCTTAGTTGCTGCATTTGGGTCATTTGGTCGAACATATGGACGAGAAGCGTACCTTAGTGCCAATTTTTGTGCAGTCTTCACATCTTCGGTTACACAAACAATTGGTAGGTTTGGACGATATGCAGCAACGTTAATTGCAGTAGCGCCAGTGTGTGTTTCTGCAATAATAGCTCGAGCCTTAATTCTCCTTGCCAATTGAGCTGCTGTGTAGCTTAAAATCGCGTCAGTTTTTTCACGCATTTCAGCCTTTTCTACCAACATCACTTCACTGTGTTCTTGAGTGTAGATGATAGTCTTGCGCATCGCGCGAACGGTTTCAACAGGATATTTACCATTGGCAGTTTCATCAGACAACATAACTACGTCAGCGCCTTGGATTACAGCATTAGCAACGTCGCTTACTTCAGCGCGACTTGGCTCTGGATTATCAACCATACTACCCATCATTTGTGTTGCAACGATCACCAGCTTGCAATATTTACGACACAAGGCAATAATTCGACGCTGTACAACTGGGACAATTTCCGCACCAGCTTCCACCGCCAAGTCGCCGCGAGCAACCATAATACCGTCACTAGCCTTAACGATTTCCTCCAAATTCCCTGGATCAACGGCAGACTTAGTCTCAATCTTGGCAATAATATTGGCTGTCGAGTTCAAGTCTGTCAATCGACGACGCAAATCAATAATGTCATCAGCTTTTTGAATAAAACTCAATGCAACGTAATCAAAATCTTGGCTTGCGCCCCACTCCAAATCGTTAATATCTTTCTGAGTAAGAATGTCACCACCAAAATCTGTGTCTGGCAAATTCAGACCCTTGCGGCTCATCAAAAAACCGTCGTTCTGAACTTCTACGCGAATTGCAGTTGGGCTAACAATTTCTCGCACAACCGTCCTGATCTTGCCGTCAAACATGTAAAGTGGCTCACCGACTTTCATCTTCTCCGCCAAAATTGTACTGCACTGGCAAATTGAAGCTGCCGTCATGCTCAGTAATTTCTGAATCCAAGACCAACATATCGCCAACCTTAACATTCAGCATGTTATCTTTCAAAACGCCCAAGCGAATCTTCGGACCTTGCAAATCTTGTAGGATTGCGACAGGCTTGCCCAACTGTTTACTAGCTGTGCGCACCCAATTGATCTGCTCAATTCTCTCCTCGTTAGCGCCGTGGCTAAAGTTCATACGGATGCCGTTAACACCGGCCTCCAACAATTGGTAAACCTTTTCTTGGCTGAACGTTGCTGGCCCAATTGTTGCTAATATTTTTTTGTTCGTTTAAATATATTATCACTCATTTTTAAAAATTATACCACGAAATAACAGTGATGAAAAAAATGGCGTCATGGAGACTTTTAATAATTATTTAACATCAAGATTTGCATTAATCAAAACTAGCTTACCCATTTTCTTAATGCTAGAATATAAAAATATTATGCCAGAAATAGATAAATACATTATCTCAAAAATTTTTGTTCTTTATTTTCGGATCAACCACTGTAATTATTTTCTTTTTATTCTATACGGGAGTATTTGTAAATATCGTTGGGTCCATAGAAGCTGCAATTACGATATATTGCATAAACACCGCCTTGCTGATACCCATAACAATATGGTACGCAATCGAGCGCTCACATAAACCGAAATATAAGGAGAGTGATATACTTGAAGCCTATTCTGAAATGATGTCTCGGACTGACGATGAATCTGCCGCCAAAGAAACTACGAAGCGACAATGAAAAAAGCTCGCCACAATAAGCGAACTATTCCAAACAATCTTTATGGTGACCTTACCGGGAATCGAACCCGGATTGCCAGGATGAAAACCTGGTGTCCTAACCGTTAGACGATAAGGCCACGACTTCAGATATCATAACAAATTATCGTCGAATTGTCTATAGCAAATCAGCCACTTCTCCGCCGTTATCTATTAATGTATAATATTTCCATGACAAAGCAGAAGAAAAAGCGCAATAAAAAAATATTCTGGGATGGACGCGACATCTCAGCAACCAAAAGGTAACAAGGATTACAGCAACGAATCGCTCCAAATTATCTCAATGGTTTTTTTGATCGGAAAAAGCTCATTCGCACCATTGGCATGGCGGGACTCGTTGTAGTCGTCTTAATTATCGTTATTTCTGGAATACTGAGTTTATTTCGTTAACGAACTGGCAACTTAAACCCAAAAGTACTGCCTTTTCCTTCTTCTGATTCAAAGATCATTTCGCCATCATGCGACAAGATAACTTTCCTCGCCAAAAACAGACCAACACCAGTGCCGTCTGGTCGCTTTTTTTCTGGCATTTGTGCCGCGGAAGAATTTACCAAACAGATTTGCTTGCTCTGATTTTGGTACACCAATTCCCAGAATCTTTCACAGTAAATTCAATCGCACCATTATTATTTTTTTCAGAGAAATTATTACCTTTTTATGTGGATTTGAATAGTAAATGGCGTTGTCGATCATATTCAACATAACTTGACGAATCTTCTCAGAGTCGGCCGTAATCAATGGAACTTTTTATCAATCTTTAGGTCCATTTCAACAGACCTCTGATCCGCCACAACCTTAAGCAAAGCAACTTCATCCCGAAGAATTTGAGCAATGTCTATCTTCTGCTTATCGATATTAAATTTTGCCAGTCTGAAGCCTAGAAACATTAAGAAAATCGTTTATCAGTCTCACCATACGCTCACTCGAAGAAAAACGCTTCTCTAAGAACCGCACGCTGCGTCGGCGTAATCTTCCCCAAATCTCCCTCCAGCATCATATCCAGATAACCCTTTAATACTAGTCAACGGCGTTCTTAACTGATGTGAAGCCATAGAAATAAACTCATTCTTCGCCTCGTCCAGTCGCTGAAGCTGTCGATTACTGAACCTCAATTCTTTCGTCGCCTCGTCAATTTTACGCTGCAAACTTTTTATTCAACTCATTAATTTCTTCCAATGACAAAGAATTTCGAATCGACACCGCCAATTCCCCGGCAATCGATTCCAGCATTTCAATATCACGAGAACTATAGCCCAGGCTCTTATGCTCGCCCAAAAATAGAATTCCCGTTTCTTGATTTTTGATGCAGTAGTGGCATAACAATTTTCGTGCGATGAATGTCCAAAAGTTTCTTCAGTTCTGGATCTTTTTACTTGATTTTGCTAAAAATAACTTCCGGAAAACTACAATTCTTATAATAGTAATCCATAATCCTGTGAACGTCTTCCTCGACAACAGATATTCGTCGCCGACCCGCCCGACCGTATATTCCTTTTTCTGGAATACAAAACGCCACTTTTTCCGCCTTAAGAGAAGTCGCTATATAATTACCAACACGTCGAGTTAGCAATTGCAAATCCGCTGTATAGGTTAATATTTTACTAATCTCACGCGTAAATGTATCGGCATCATATTCTCCGTAATAAAAAACCCTATCAGTAAATTTATCAAAGATTTTCTTCACTGGTTGATATACGACCGCCAAAACCATAGCCAAAATCATATTCATAAGATTTACGTGGCTATCAACCGTCAGGCTACGCTGAAAAACCAGAATTGAAATAACATATGCGGAAATCACATAGACGACAGCCAGTGCAATTAATAGCAACATATACGAAACACTTCGGGCCACCGCCATTTTTACATCCATCAATCGGTATCTGACGATGCTATACATAATTGCAAATAAGAAAATAATCGTAGCAATTGGACCAATCCATATATATCGATAATCACCAAGCGCCGGAAGAAACAAATCCACTACAAAGCCAGGAATACTACATATCAACAGACCAATCATGTAAATCGCGACTTGCTTGCGTCGAACAGAATCTGATTTGCGCCACGCTATATGACCAAAACACATAGAAATTAAGAAAAATACTGAGAAAAAAGTTGCAAAAATAACATAGTTGACTGCGTGAATCGGAATTCGAGAAAAATCTACTGGCGTAACAACTTCTGACGTATTGACAATAAATTCAGGCACCAAAATAATGTATAGCGAAAAAATCGTTATTAGTATACTAGATGCGCAAATAAAACTCTTCGTTGATTTTGTCGATGGAAGAAATGACTTTGTAGTAAAAATAGCCAACGCAGGACAAAAAACTAGCCGAAGCTACATAAAACCACCTGGACGCAGTGTCTAATACTACTCCATTGTCCGCCAAAGAAAACACTTCAAGTCCAGCTGACCACACGGCCAAACATAGACAAACCAGAAAAAACCAATGCTTCGCATCATGACGACGCTTCGACTTTTTAAGTACGAGCACGCCCAAAATTAGCGCCATCAACGCAACCAATCCTAGCACTAACGCTCGTACCATCATACTAATGCTTATTATAGCATTTTATTCTACGTTTCAATCGCAAAAACTGTGTAAACGCCGCTCGCAGTAACTGTAGCTTCAATAGATTCTTTTGGTATGCCAGATTTTTGGAGCAATTTAAAACCTTCTTTAATTGAACGCATCCTAACCTTTGGAACCCACCCCATTAGTCCATGCAAAAATTCTTTTTGTGGGCGATTTACGTTCATGTTGCCAGTAATCATCAACCCGCCAGATCGCAAGAACTTCAGCGATTCTCGCGTCAATTGCTTATAAACACCGTCTGGCAAATATTCTCGCAATCCAGAATCTTCCGCAATATCCAGCTTACGATTGCCCAAAACCCCCTCCAAGCTCAGAGGTTTGCCAAGCTTACTGAATAATCGTTCGCAATGAACTTCAATCTTATCTTCCAAATCCCATTTCTTCGCCAAGCTCTGCGCCGCTGCTAGAGACAACGGATCTTGATCTAACAGGATAACCGTTGGCGCCTCACTCGTTTCATTCTTAAGTTTTTTTCAGCATCTTCAAAGTCGCCAATCCCGTTCCGCAACCAAAACTCATCACCAACATATCATCAATTGAACGATTCTCTTTTTTTCTGCCACTTTCTTCAAATGATCAATCGATAGGCCATTCACTGTTTCCACTCGCTCACGAATGCCAAGCGAATCCGCACAATGCCGAATGACGTTAGAAAACTTCTCCGTCACCGGCGCCTGGATAAACTCTCGGACTTCACTAATTCTCTTCTCTACTTCTTCAATAGCTGTAGCTTTATCCACACCGTTGTTGATCTTTTCTTGAACCATAATTTCTGTCAGCGGTAAGCCATTAATCTTCTCATCAAATACCGACTCATCCAGCGGACCACTCATGCTCGAATATTCACCTTTTGACAATATTTTGTCATTTTTACCAAAAACACTTAAGCCCTTAGCTTCAGAAATTGTCAAAAATGTCAGTGCGGAACCTCGCTGATTATGCCATGGCTGCGAATTAGTCTGATTTTTACCGTACAATAACTTATCGCGAAAAATCTCCAGATAATCATCTATAACATTGCCCCATTTATTTTCTCTTACAAAAGGAATCTTTTCTAGAACATTCGCAATTGCTGCGGTGGCTAAATTTTTATGAATAATATCTTTACGAACATCCTTTAATTCCGCCCCGCCCTGCTCCAGATAATTGTATATGTCCTGAATTTTATCCGGATTATTATATGCAAAATCAGTCTTTTCTCCAATTTTAACCCTACACTCCTCACTTCTAAGATCCGCAATTTCCTTATTTAATTTTTCATTAGCTTCATGATCAATTCCATTAAGAAAATCACCTGTTTCTGTAATATACTGTTCGCCTCTAAATTTTTCCATGCCAAAAATTATAACATAGTTTATATGATATACTTAGAGCATGATAAAAATCGCTATCATTGAAGACGACCCAACCATCAGCCAGATGTACCGAATGAAGTTCGAATCGGACGGATTTGACGTTCGCTTGGCCGCCAACGGACAAATTGGCATAGAAGTAGTCGAGAAGTTTCAGCCAGATATTATTTTGCTAGATTTACAAATGCCAGAAATGGACGGTGCGGAAGCCTTAAAGCGAATTAGGTCTAAAGATTGGGGAAAAACTATTCCCGTTATCGTCCTTACCAACCTCGGCGAAGAAGAAGCTCCGCACGATTTGAAGAAATTAGGAATTCATAGCTACATCGTAAAAGCAAACTTAACGCCACGCCAAGTTGTCGAGCAGGTCAAAACTGCCATAAAAGCCGCTTAATTTTTTGATTGATTCGCAATCTTTAGACAAGCCGTAATTACATTATCAAACAGCGCAGAAACCGTTAATGGACCAACTCCGCCTTTTTTTGGTGTAATAATTACATCATTACGTTGACGCACTTCTTCAGATACGTCGCCAACAATTTTTCCATTTTCCGAAGCAGTTCCCGCGTCAATAACAACCGCCTTAGTCTTAATCATCTGGCTTTTAATCAGCCCTGGAACTCCAGTTGCCGACACGATAATATCGTAATTTATCAATTGAGATAAGTCGTCACCTTTTTCAAAAACCGTCACATCGACGTCAGACTTCAGCCACATCCTCTCGAGGAGCGCCAACCAAACGACCTCGCCCAACAATTGCAACTTTTTTATTTTTCAAGTCAACGCCATATCCAGCCAGTAGCCAATTGATAGCCGTTGGTGTGGCTGCCTGAAAAATCGCCTTTTTGCGCAGGCCGTCAACATCTTTACCTTCTCGAATACTCTCGAGTAATTCCTCAGTCTGATCAGAATTACTAATCGGCAATTGCAGAATTATTCCTTGAACATCGTCTCGATTGTTCAATTCTTGAATCACCTCCAAAGCGCCGCCCGCAGGGACTCGATGAATCTCCACGTCAACCAAAAATATCAGCACCATATCTCTGTTTCAGTCGCATATACGTTTCAATAACTGGATTTTCGACATCAGTAACAATTGCCAAACGAGGATTAATACGCCAAGCCTGTCTTAAAGCTCGCACCTGTTTCGCCTGGCGCTCCTTGATAAATCCAGCTAATTCTGAGCCATTTAGTTCTCTCATTGTCATTAAGTATAGCAATTTTACCATCTTGAGTACAGATATAGTGTGTGCTATAATTTGAGAAGCTTGGTTTATGGCGGATGTAGCTCAGCTGGTTAGAGCGCTGGATTGTGGCTCCGGAGGCCGTGGGTTCGAACCCCATCATTCGCCCCAAGTTTTACGACAATTTATTCACACCGATAAATTATTTTCAATAAAAACGGTAGACTTTTTATTGATTGTTGTATAATGAAGTTGTGGGCCAGTAGCTCAGCTGGTTAGAGCACCTGCCTCTTAAGCAGGGTGTCGAGGGTTCGAGCCCCTCCTGGCCCTCCAAAAAATAACCTCACACGAAGTGAGGATTTTTTTATTTATCCAAACGGATTATATCCGCGAGAAGGCGGCTCACGAAAAGTAGTTCGATTAGCGTTAAACGATTGACGAGAATTGTCCACGCTTGACTGAACATTATTATTTTGTAAACCGTTGACTCGTCGATTACCGCCAGACAAGCCAGCGTCATCAGGATTATTGTTAGCGACTCTCGACCGAGGCGCTACACCCATTTCCGCACCAAATCGTCTTCGATTGTCAGAATTATTGGCCGATATCGAAGATCCATATCCCTTAATATATCGGCGCTCCGAATTCACGCTACGATTAGCGGTCAGCATTCTGCCAGTATCCCCATACGCTCTAGAGCTGTTGTCGCTCAACGTATTCATACGACCATATAGCCTTTCCATCATTTCCCGCGTCATTTGCGGTTTTTTATTCGCATCCATATATCCCCCATTAGTTATATGAAATGGCGCCCCGAGTAGGATTCGAACCTACGACCTTAGGCTTAGAAGTCCTCTGCTCTATCCAACTGAGCTATCAGGGCGTATTCACATTATAACATCTTTCTGCTACAATAGTAAAAGCTTGCGGGTGTAGTACAGCGGTTAGTATGCAAGTTTTCCAAACTTGAGATGGGAGTTCGATTCTCCCCACCCGCACCAAGTTAGACAATTTCAATCCATAAAGGGCATCGATGGATCCATATATTTATACAGAAAAACCAAAATACCAGCCGCATGACATTGAAGATGCGTCCGAATTTTATGATGTAATTGAACGAAGCAGTTTAACGCATCAATTATCCGAAAACCGACCATATGTCTATTGGACAATGGAGATTTATGATAAGTCCAACGGCATTAAAGGCGGCGGCGGACTTGGAGTTTTGGCAGCGGACACGCGACGTGTAGCTGAAAAATTAGAAGTTCCATTCGTAGTAGTAACGCCGTTTTATCGTAGCGAATCACACCAGAAAATCACCGACCTCGCGCAAGAAGAATTTTCAGAGTCCGTTTCACCTCAAGATTACGGATTTGAATATATTGACGAAGTTTTCGTAAGTTCAAACGGATTCCCAGATGCGAGCTTAAGCATTTTCAAGAAGACACTCGGCTCAACGCAATTTGTTACAATTTCAGAACCGAACTTTGGGCAATTGTACGAAGGCGACGGATCCGGCGATCATAGACTATATCAAGAAGTAGCGCTGGGATTTGGTGGCTATAAAGCATTAAAACTCCTCGGCATTAAACCGGCCGTTATTCAACTTAATGAGACCGCAACGATTTTTGCTGCATTAGCACGACTAGACGAACTGTGCGCTAACGGAATGAATTTATACGAGGCCATCGTTTACGTTCGAAAACACACACTTTACACAAACCACACGCTTCTTCAAGCGGCCGAACCGGAATTTCATCGTTCGCAATTTGAAAAATTAGTTCTACCAAATATAAAGAGCAACGCCGTACGTTGCTGGCTAATGGAACAATTCCGTAATGATAGATTGAGACCGAATCTTTTGGCAATTGAACTTACTGAAGCGAAGAATGGCGTTAGTAAATTACACGCCCGCGTAGCAAATTTCCGCGATCGCAACAACGACAAAGTTAAATTTCAAGCCATTACCAATGGAATAGATCTTGAAACGTGGGTACTACCTGAAACTTTGCAAACATATCGCGATCACGGCATTATCGATAAATTTGGACTACCCACAAATGATTTTTCTGAAAAATTAGACTCGCTGAGTATCGCAGATTTGAGATATTTGAAAAAACTCGGCCGAAAGGAATTAAATCGAGTCCTATTGAGTCGCCAAGACCAGTACGGAAAAATCCATACAAATCCCAGAAAATGCAATATTATTCGACTTCAAGCGAAGATTCGCCAATTACAAACGACCTTATATACCGTTTGAAAACCCAGATTCATTGCGCCAAATTCTCATTAACCACAACGCGCATTATATTCTGACAGGAAAAGTTCACCAAGGCGACGTGACGATGTATCAGAAATTGCTCGAAGTATTAAAATTGATTGATAACGATCCAGTCCTCAAGGAGCGTGTTCATTACATACAAGATTACGACGAAGAGTTGGGGCGAGCGTTAGCAATCGGCTCAGATGCCTCAATAAACATTCCTATTGTCGGATTAGAAGCGTGCGGTACTTCGTGGGAGAAAGACGTCGCCAATTTGAAACTCCTCATCTCCACTAGTGACGGCGGTGTTGCCGACGTTCAGCCAATCGCCTGCCTCGAGGTTACCGGTAGAAACTACGAAGCCGAAGTTTCATCTCTGTACGTCAACATGCATAAAGCTGCCGCTATTTTGAAAAATGACCAATTGTTAGAAAAACATATCCGCCACCAATTAAGCAACTATTTGCCAATTATTTCTGGCGCCCGAATGATGAAAGATTATCTCAAATTTATTTTTCCAAAACCACAAATCCAGCCTAAAAAAGAACCGCAGATCAAGCGAATTCCTATTCAATAATCACCTCAATCTCAGCACCTAGCGAATTTAAACGTGCTGCCAATTCCTCGTATCCGCGATTAATCGAATATACGTCGCGCAGAATCGATACGCCTGGAGCAGCAAGCATTGCCAAAAGTATCACAACGGACGGACGAAGCGCTGGCGGAGCAACAACGTCGGCTGGCTTCCATCTTGTCGGACCGGTGATATAAACACGGTGTGGATCAACCAGTTCGATTTGCGCATTCAGCTTGCTCAGCTCTGTAAAGTAAATTGCTCGGTTTTCGTAACTCCAGTCGTGAACCAACGTGCGACCCCTCAGCCACCGTCGCGATAAGCCCCAAGAACGGCAAATTGTCCATATTAATTCCAGGAAACGGCAAGGCGTGAAGTTTATCCTTTGCCGCCTGAAGTTTGGAGCGCTGCAATTTAATATCAACCAAACGAGTTTGCCCATTATTAGCAAAATATTCCTTGCTGAGTTCAAACTTAAGACCCATTTCCGCCAATGTCGCTAGTTCAATTTCCAAGAATTCAATCGGCGCACGACGAACAGTAATTTCCGAATCCGTCACTACGCCTGCTGCAATAAAGCTCATCGCTTCAATCGGATCTTCGCTCGGATAATAGTCCAGATTTTTACTAATTCGTTTACGACCCGTGATTTTCAAGGTTGTCGTACCAATTCCCTCAATTTTCACGCCCAACTTTTTTTCAAGAAGAAACAAACATCTTGGACCATGTAATTTGGGCTAGCATTGCGGATGATGGTAGTGTTTGGCGACAACGCTGCAGCCATAATGATATTTTCCGTCACCGTATCGCCACGCTCCGTCAATAAAATCGTTCGATCACCAGAATTGACATCAGTTTTTTTGCGTGATAATAATCAGTCTCCGCCGTGACGTTCATTCCAAAATGCCTCAAACCACTAAGGTGCGGCTCAACCGTACGCTTCCCTAAATTACAGCCACCAGCAAACGGCAATTTGAAATCGTCATATTGATGAAGTAGTGGACCAAGGAACATAATCACAGTCCTAGTTCTCTTCGCCGCAGCAATATCCATATCTTCAAGCTTCAAGCGCGCCGGCGGCACGATCTCAAGATCACTACCATCCAACCAGCGAGTTTTAACACCAATCGAGTTCAGAACCTCGATAATTCGGTTGACTTCCTCAATCCGCGCCACTTTCCTAAGCGTTGTTTTTCCCTTATTCAACAAACTCGCACAGAGAAGACCCACTGCAGCGTTTTTACTAGTCTTAACTTGTATCTCACCAGACAATTTTTTGCCGCCAGTTACCTTAAAATTCATTTTTCCGGAATGATTTACAGTCACAATATTGTTATTAAGCACTTCACTAATTCGGGCAATCATCTCAATGCTAATGTTCTGACCCCCGTTTTCAATGCGATTAATAGCACTCTGCGACGTACCAATCGCCTCAGCTAATTGCGTCTGTGTCAAACCTTGTTTTTGGCGATTTTCAGCGATTAAATTGCCGATTTTTTGAAGATACTTGTCTTTTATCATGCGTAAATTATATCACTGATGATATATATAAGCAATGATATAATAAGTATAAACGGAGGTTTAGTCATGAAAGACAAGCAAATTGAAGAACTTATAAAAGCAGAAAAAAAGCGTCAAACGGACGGCCTGGAACTGATTCCTAGCGAGAATTACGTTTCATCAGATGTGCTTCAGGCGCTCGGTAGCGTTTTCACTAATAAATATTCAGAAGGCTACCCTGGTCGACGTTATTACGGCGGACAAGAAAACACTGATCAAGTCGAGCAGCTGGCAATTGACCGCGCTAAAAAACTTTTCAAAGCAGATCATGCCAATGTCCAGCCACATTCTGGCGCGCAAGCCAATGAGGCAGTTTATTACGCTTGGTGCGAGCCTGGCGATACTATTCTGGCTATGGATTTGGCTCACGGCGGACATCTTACTCACGGCGCCCCAGTTACCCGCAGCGCCAGAGAATACAACTTCATTCGCTATGGTATAAAAAATATCGACACTGGCGAAATTGACTATGAAGAAATTCGTCAATTGGCACTTAAACACAAACCAAAGATCATTTTGGCGGGATTTTTCGGCATATCCACGAGAGTTAGATTATGAAAAATTTGCCGAAATTGGCAATGAGGTCGGCGCCATGTTAATGGCGGATATGAGCCACATTGCGGGGCTAATCGTTAGTGGCGTTGCCAAAAACCCGTTCGACTATGGCTTTCATGTAATTACCACAACAACTCATAAAAACTCTACGTGGACCACGAGGCGGGTTGATTCTTAGTCGAGGAATAGTTGGTAATCCATTGAAAAACCAGAGAAAACTCGAGAATTTACCTACGTTGATTGATCGAGCGGTATTCCCTGGCACGCAAGGCGGACCGCACATGCACACCATCGCAGCAAAAAGCCGTAGCGTTCGGTGAAGCTTACAGCCAGAATTCAAAGATTACGCCGAGCAAATTGTCAAAAAAATGCGAAAAAGACTGGCGGAAGAATTACAAAAGCGCGGCTTTTAAGTTAGTAACTGGCGGCACTAGCAACCATTTAATTCTGGCAGATATTCACAGCAGCTTCGGTATTGATGGCAAGGAAGCGGAAATCGCCATGGACAAAATTGGCCTGACACTGAATGCCAATGCAATTCCAGACGACCCTCTGCCGAGATTCAGGCCAAGCGGCATTCGCTTAGGTACGCCAGCTGTCACAACGCGAGGCGCCAAAGAAGACGACATGGAAAAAAATCGCGGAATGGATGAGGGCAGTCAATAGATAATCGCGATAATGACGATGAGTTGGCTGAACTCCGTAAAGAAGTCGTGGAATTCTGCCATACACTACACAATATTTAATATAAACCTGCATAAAAACTCCGACATAACGCCGGAGTTTTTTTATTTATATGCTTCTTAGCTAATTAGCAAGAACCAATTTGTCGCTCCTCTACATGACTTGTTGAGAAGTTGTAGTACTTAACGTGCGCACCCGTAGCATCACCCGTAGTCGGACATGGAACATACTCAATAGTATTAGCCTCTTCAGGACGGGTAGATAAGCTGCCAGATTTTACAGTACTTGCATCCAAGTAGTATGGTTCGCCAGTCTGTGAAACAGCAGGAGTACCAACAGTCTTATTTGTTAAGTCTGCCAAGCTAGCTGGGTACTTGCTCTTAGCCGTGTTGTATAGCTCAGCTTTCTTAGCAACAGCATCAGCAGCAGATTTAGCAGCAGATGTCTTTGCTTGGTTTTTGCAAACCGTTGTATGCAACCAAAGAAACAACTGTCAAAATTGCGATGATCACGATAACGATCAAAAAGCTCAACTAGTGTAAAACCTTGATTTTTTTGATATTCTTTTGTAGTCACGATAATGTCTCCCTAAATTGTTAGTTTTGATTTGTAACTTGATAATACTACAACGTTTTTTTAAAAAGCGCAAGCGTTTTTTAATATATATATCGATTCTGCACTGGACGCAAGAATAAAGACTCTGTTGGACTAAATCTATAATTCCCAGGACCTGAAGTTCCGTCACCAATCTGCCCATTTTCATTCAATCCCCAGCAGTACGAACGCTTATTTTCCATAATGACACAGCCGCGGTTAGCTCCAGCCGACATACTAACAATCTTCTCTCCCGCAGGCAGTCCTCCAACTTCCAGTGGCATGTTTGACTGTATGAACCCTCCTGTCTCACGAGGATCGCTATTCTCACCAGCACCCAACTGACCGAACTCATTGCTTCCCCAGCAATATACTTTATTAGTTCCAGAGACATCCACCAAAGCACACGTATGAGAGATACCGGCACCAATACTCTTAGGCTCTCCAGGAAGACCAGCGATTTCTGCTCGGGTAAAATACACCCCAAATCCAGGACCGCCAGGTGGGGGTCCAGACTGACCCCGTCCAGCACCGCCCCAGCAATACACCTTGCCCGAAGCAATAGCGCACGTATGAGAGAGATATTCGTAAATAGGCCTACTATGATCAGTTTCCCATGTATAACCATCTTGAGAGATATCAGTCACCCCTTCCAGATTTACTACACGAGTCGCTTCGCCGTAAAAATTCTTTGCTGGGCTACCGATACCCATCTGTCCGTACTTAGCCATACCCCAGCAGTAAGCCCTCTTTTCGGTTGTTATGACACACATAGTCTGTGAACGCGTCCCTCCCGTCGACAACTTAACCGCACTATAATTGCTAGGAATCTTGTCCACTCCACCGGATTTAATTTGATTAGGAGTCGCTGAAAATGACGGACTACCAACAGGCCCCCTACCAAGCTGTCCTTTTTCATTCCTGCCCCAGCAATACACCTTGCCCGAAGCAATAGCGCATGAAGCATCACCGGTGCCTCCAATTGCACTAATTTTATTTCCAGCAAAAGCAGACGTTGACTCCTTAACCTCGATCGGCACGGTAGAATAACTATCATGAAAGTCGCTATTGCCTAACTGACCGAATCTGTTATCACCCCAACAATATATCTTCTTTACAGAATTAAATTCAGTTAGCGCACAACTATGGTGCTGCGCCGCAAACACATCAATAATCTTTCCGTTCCTCATATCACCCACAGAACGTACTTTTACTGGAATATTAGAGTCGCTAGTAGTTCCATCCCCCAATTGACCCATATGATTTCTACCCCAGCACCACACATTATTTGACAGAATCGCACACGTACGGTTGGTACCGCTTACTATACGTGCCGCATCAATATCAGCTGGCCAAGTAACCGATTTTTTTACAACAGCAATATAAGTTTTTAGGACTGTGCCACTACCATTTGTTATTTCAACGCGACCAATAGATGAGATTTGAGCGGTAGCAGCCGACAGAGCCGTGCTTCTAGTCGAAGCCTCCAAATCACCGACCTCAAAAGTCGTCCTAAATTTATTACCTTCATCAAATACGTATTTCTCATAACTCGGATTTACAGCCCCCTTACAATTAGTTTCTGGACGAAGCGACCCAATTCCACCAGGAACCGACCCCCATGATTGCTCAGCTCCATTAGAATCCAAGCAAGCGTTAGCATACGCCGTACCCGCCTCACCAGCCTCTTGAGCTAACTTGTAATAATACTCTTCCTGAGAGTAAATATACGACTGAGTCACAACCCTCATAGCACCAGCCAAAAGCGCCAATATAAAAGTACTCATAAGGATAATCAGCACCAAGGAATAGCCGTTTTTTTGTCGGATCATAAGTTATTTATCTTTCGTATTGTTAAGGTTTGCGAATCAGAAACTTGCTTGCTAGGTGATTGAATTGTCAGAGTAATTTCTACGCTATCCGCGCCATCAAGAGCTTTCTTATCGCTATCTGGAGCGTCGCTATTTTTGCTTATCAGTGTTTTTCCATCATAGTAATTAATCTTAAACTCCGAAACTCCAGTTGCCAAAATCGAATCTTCGCGAAGCTTCATGGCTCGATCTTTAAACTTATCAGCATCCAGGCTATTCATACAGAAATATCCCGCAGCAGACCCAGAGTAGTAAGTAACTGGGTAGGTGGAGAAATCTATTAGATCATTATAAATAGTACGTCGATGCAACTCTCCATTCTTCAAAAAAAGTACATGACTACTTTTTTTATATTTTGGCTGCTGAGTCTTATTTGTTCCGCAATCAAACTTTGGAGTTCTTAAATAAACAATCTCCCTAGAATCGGCGCCTCGTCCCATATTTGTAGCATATTGGAGTAGTATAAGTGAGTTCTTTTCGGGATCATGAACAGCACCGCTCGAGTATGGATTATTCCTGTACCCCCATTCCCTGGGCGTCGAGCCAGCGAAATTTTTATCCGTAGCAAAAGTGTCTTCCCCGTCGCGACTGCTCACCTTAAATCGCGAAGCTTGACGAACATCAGTTTCAATTGCGTCCATGGAATTGTGCATATTTCGACTAATCTCGACTTTTGCCTTGCTGATAGACGCACTTTGGTTTGCAGAAATTAACATCTGGCTAAACACGCCGACGACCATTGCAATGATAACCATCACCATTGCCAATTCGACTACGGTAAAGCCCCCCTCATTAGAACGCCACATATGTCGCATGTACCACCTTCTTTCCACTACCCGCACCAGAGCTTGGCAATCCATACTCTACGATAGACTCCACTTTAACCGGCATCCCCAGGCTAACTGTTCCACTCTTACATCCGTATGGCGCTGATGCATATACTTCCTGCTTAACCGTTCCTGGTAACCCGTCAATATTACCCACACTTTCCTCAACTTTATATCTAGAACCCGGAACCCTAAAGATTGGAGGAGGGTCTGTACATTTAAACCAAGACGGAGCGGAATCATTTGCGTAACGACGCATATTATTATATGCCAGAAGACTCGCCTTGTTGTGCTGGGCATTCATGACTGATATTTGGCTAACTTGCGCTTGCATACTTAATATAACAACCATGAAAATACCAATAACAACCAGAGTAACTGCAACTTCGACAATAGTAAATCCATCGCTTTTTCCTACTAGTCGCGCCATATACTATCCACCTTCTTCTCTACTCCTGTTGAAAACTCTTTATATATAATGCTATATTTCACACAAGTTACCGCTACAACATCAGACACAGGACCGGACGCAGGCTTCGTGCAATCGCCGTCATCCACATTCGAAGCTTCATACAATAGCTCACCATTATTTCCGCCAGCCCAATCACTACGATTACACTTGATCGTCTCCTTTTTCAGAGAATCACCTCCTACAATTGACGAAAAATCCTTAATTAAATCAGCACAAGAAGGATACTCGTGACCGATAGCACTAACATTTTTATATTTGTAATATCGCTCCAGCCTCAAGGACAGCTCAGACACATCAGCCCTCTGTTCCTGATCTTTAGTTAGGTTCAAAAATCTTCCACCACCAACAAAGGCAATGCTAGCCAAAATTGCAACAACCACCACTACTATCGCCACTTCAATTATCGTATAGCCACCCGTCCCACGATTCATATCAATATTGTAGCGCAAATCTACAAAAAAGCATATGCTTATTGTCAGGAAAGTTCCAACGGCTCTTGCTCAATTTTTATACCGAACTTGTCAAAGACAATTTGCACAATTTCCTCACGAATCGCCGCTAAGTCATCATATCCCGTTGCCGAATCATTCACAAGCACCAACGCGTTCTTCTCGTAAACCCGCATGCCATGACTGCGATAACCCCTTAAGCCAGCCTTATCTATCAACCAACCTGTCGGTATTTTATATCTTCCGTCAGACATTGCATAATTTGGAATGTCGCTATATTCTTTTTGCAATTCTTCCAATTTCCATTTTTCAACCAGCGCATTTTTGAAGAAAGAACCTGCACTTGGCAACTCCGCTGGGTCTGGCAATTTTTCCGAACGAATATTAAGAACTGCCACACGAATCACTGACAAATTGACCTCACGAATGTCATTCTCGTCAATATATCTCTGTAAAGAAGCATAATATGGCGGTTTCGGCTCTGCTTTATTTAATCGCAAAGTAATATTCAGAATGCAATATCGCCCTTTTTCCTTGTCGCGAAAAATGCTATTTCGATAAGAAAAGTCACATTCATCAGCAGAAATAGTTACAATTGTGTCGGTTCTTGAATCGTAAGCTTCCAGACTAATCAACGTGTCGGCGATTTCCTGTCCATATGCTCCAACGTTCTGGACCGGCGCAGCTCCAGCTGTTCCGGGAATTCCCGACATAGCCTCAATCCCTTGAAGCCCGAGCCCAATAGACTTCTCAACAACCTCGTCCCAGACTTCGCCCGCACCAATTTTTACATCAGTTGTTTCGTCAGTTTCAGAGATAACATCAAAACCTTTGATCTTATTCAACAGTACGATTCCTTCAAAAACCTCGTCATGCGTAATCACATTGCTGCCACCGCCCAACACAAAAATCGGCAAATTTTCCTTTCGGGCATTACGATATAGCGACACAACATCACCAGCAGAATCCGCCGTCGCCATATAGCGAGTCTCACCTCCCAATTTCATAGTTGTGTATTGTTTCAGTGATATATTAGTCATAACGTCCATGCATATAGTATATCATTTTACTCGGCCGTCATCTATGATATAATAACTTCATACGCACCCGTAGCTCAGCGGATTAGAGTACTTGGCTTCGAACCAAGGGGTCGCAAGTTCGAATCTTGCCGGGTGTACCAATAATTGACAAGACACTCACTTTTTGGTGAGTATTTTTATTTTTACACTTATTTATGCTAAGCTATTTATTTATTTATTTATAGTACAATTTCAGCAAACATGCATAAATATATTATTTACAGCAGCTAAATAAGGGATAAAGATAAAGATGCATCTAGCGTTAAATATAATTGGTTTTTATTATAGGCTGGCTACAAATCTCACAATGAACGTAGCTATTACGGTTTTTAGACAGATACCTTTTCTTAAAAATGATTACAATAAAAGTAATTATTTATCCCGCAGAGATAATGAGGGTCTTTATAAGGAGAGTAATTCTGGGAAGAGTATTGCTATCAGTAATAGCAATTTATGTGCTAACCTTAATTTCGGTCGACGGCTTAAGAATAGGAGTTATTATTGGCAGTTTACTTGGCTTTGTCCTTTCGTTTAACGGCGATAACGAGGTCTTTGTTAGATTTGTTAAAGATATCGACAATTGGGATATGCATTGTAATTCGACAGTATTAAATGAGAATTGGATATTTTTAGATATACCGTCTATACAATACAAGAGCTAGAGAAAGAAGTTAAAAATGGAATTATATTAGATACAAATTCTATAAATAGATATTCTCTACCCAAAAAAGAAAAAATAGCAGTCGCTAAATTGACAGATGAATTATATGCCGCCTTCAGGTGTTCCGTCCGGAAAAAGATCCAGTTCAGAGATACTCTTATGAATAGCGATGCTGACAGCTGGCCGGATTTAATAGAGCCACACACTAGGTATATCGAAAAATAATCAAGACACAATGGACATAATAAATAAAAAGAAATGACATATTATCTAAATACGAACCAGACTTCACAGACCTAGGACTCTAAGCTATGGATAAAAATATAAATAATGCAAATAAAAATCTGGTTTACTGTATTAGTTGCAATTCTGATTGCATTATCATTTTTCATTCCCGCTAAATCCGGACTCCCCATAGAGACTATAAGGGTTGTGAACGAAAAATAGTATCTGCTTTACCGCTAGCGTAAAAGGAATTTACGATAGATCTGACGGATCTAGGATCGTTACTGTATCGCCGTCGTCAGATATAAAAAGATATAGTTAAAAAAATCAGATTTTTAGTTTTAAAATTAACGATTCAAAACGACAATATCTCCATTGGAAACACCGTTTTTATAGATGCTAATCAAGACACAAATAAAGCGTTCATATGGATTGGGTACAATACTAACCTATTTATAAAAATTAGTTCAAACATTATTCGACGTATGGCACGGTCCAACCGCCACCATAGACCTAAATACATATACAGAAATTCCATCCGATAAAAAAATAAAACTTAGATCACCGCCTTGTATTATTTATCAACATCATATATATCGTTATTCAATGGCGGATTCTGAATTCCCGGCGGCATTTGTGCAGATTGCAGAACCTAAAATTTGGCGAATCTGATCAGCGGTGATAATCGTGGTCGAACCGGGCGCGACAGTTCCC